>Ga0315915_1008617_pt1 | contig 11857 bp, 7 predicted proteins | sample MpolbnodulesMG_FD_207738 | JGI IMG/M metagenome (GOLD analysis project Ga0315915, IMG submission 207738) | Medicago polymorpha root nodule microbial communities from Los Angeles, California, United States - branched nodules | ecosystem: Host-associated > Plants > Roots > Nodule | place: USA... | reverse complement strand
TTAAACGATCCCTTAGAAATAACGATATCATTTGGACACGAATGATATTGTCGAGTGATTGTGATAATATCGTTTAATAAGCTAGAATCCGTTACTTGGACGAGAGATTGCAGCTGTTACGCTTGGTTGATGTCTCTGACCCCAAGCAAAATAGCCCTATCTCTTCTCGTTTTACTTATATGTCGAATAGAACAATAGTTTTACACAAACAAACAATTTATACCCAAACACTTAACGTGATGAATATTGTGAAAACGCTTATGAAATACGCAACTCTCTGCGGACACGATCCTATTATACTTACGTGTAAATAGTTTTATGACATGTAAAAAATCTTACATCAACTGGCACGGCCGTGTGGCTGGTGGCACGGGCCATGCCAAGTCTCTGACTTGGGGGATGTTATATTTTTGCACCGAATCTTCGTATTTTCAACCCGAATCAGCTCCAAATCTCTTTCCTTTGCTCTAAGACTCAATCTTTAGAATATTTGTTACTGAAATTAAATAACTTGCAATTGAAGTAAAATAATTCTAAAAAGGAAATAAACTTAAATAAAATAAACTCAAATATAAATAAAACGGACACAAATATTATATTAAAAACACTAATTATTGACTCATCATGACTGTGATGTCATAAACACTTCTAACTAAAAAGAGAGAAGGGAAAAGTAAGAAAAGATGAGAAATGAAGAATGAATGAATATGTTGAAGCATGCAAAGCTATTTAAAGTCATAAACTAACCTAGACTATAACTACAGTCAAAGGAAATGTTTACAATACATAAACTGACCAAAAATGTATTAAACATACCACAAACTGTCCAAACATTGGGTGTAACATCACAGTCCACACAGTCTGAAAGCTTTCCGATTATATTATTTGAAACTCTTAGAGCATTTTTGGATTGTATAATCCGAACAGACCCATGCTATGTTTAAGTTTGATTTTTGGAGGGTTTTTATGGTGAATGACATAGGAAAAATTTTAAAAAAAATGGATACACAACATAATTAAACGGCGTAAAATAACATAATAACAAGTGATGAAATTTCTGGAAAAGTGTTTGAAGATATGCTTTTATACTCGATTCAACTGACCTGCTAAGAGACTTATTTCAATCGGCAAATCAATTGGATCAAAGTCACAACAACCTCTTCGTAATCAGATCTGCAACATATGTTAGTATATGTTACAGCTCACATGCCACAACCGAGTAAATTCTGCTGATTATATTACCAAGTTTTATGTAAAATCATTTTGATTAATTCTTAAATTTTAAACTTCCTCAACTGAAAATCACTTTTCTTTCATGCTTGCAATGAATTCCACTTTCATATCTTATAAGGTTGATGTAGACTTGTCTAGTTTATGTGGTCCTTAAATACAAAGCCATAGTAGTTGAGGTAATTGCAGATGCCAGATATGTGATAACTTCAAACTACAATAGTACACTTGCAGATGCAACGAAGAAGTGGAAAACGAGGACGAAAAAGAAAGATCCAAGATTCCAAGTGATCTCAAGACCTTGCAGGATTGCCATAATCTCTGCAAACACATTGGCAGCAACACCAACAATCCATTCACATGCATAGTCATATTAATGTAAATAATTCAGATAGGGACTTTGCAATATTAAATAACATAAGACTATAGAGTTATATTGTTCAGTCAGTCCTGTGAGTGTTATTCTCACCGGTAAACTATTTGAACAAAAATGTACATTTTTTTTTTAAGCTAAAAGAAAATATATTAAATAAAAAGAAAAAATACACAGATTGGGGGACATAAAACCTGATTCAGGAATAACCAAACAGAAATACATCGTGAAAAACAGTCCAAGTGGATCAACTGTAATCTATTCACAAGCACAACCCAGCGAACCCGCGTACGGGCGCGAAACCAGATTACAAAAAAGAGGGAATAGTGAACATTTGCATAGAACAGTTAGAGTGTAAATTTGCATAGAACATGTTTATTTGTTTAGTTGCAAAAATATGTAACTCGTAAATATATATATTCGTAAGCGATCACCTGTTCGCAAAAGTGGATACCCCTAGGGCACATTCTTAGAGGTCACCCCCCACTTATATATTTGCTACGAAAGCGTTTTCAGATAATGATTAAATTAACAAAAAATTAATTTAACATTTTCAAGTGATAAAAAAATATATTTCTTTTTGACCGAAGCCTAGCCGGATGGCGGCGGCGTCGCGCATATGATATATATTCATATATATTCATAAGCGATCATATGTTCGCAAAAGTGAGTACCCCAAGGGCACACCTTTGGAGGTCACCCCCCACTTATATAAACACTTACTAGAGGTATGTCTCTCCAATGTGGGACATTTTTCAATTATACCAACACTAGTTCTAAGGGACATGTGTTTATTCTTTCCAACTTCCACTCAAATTCACTGGTGTTCCAACATATACTTAATGATAAATCAAGAAGAAGGAAAAAACATGATAGAGAACAATTGGCGGTTATGTTTTCCATATTGAGGTTGAAGACTTCACGTCTCTACTTTGCTTTTGATTTTTTGGAGGGGGGGAGGTCTCTACTTTGTTAAGTATGGATTTGGATTCTTTTGTGTTTTTTCTTTCATGTTGTTCGTGTTGCATTAATCTCATGCATCTTTAAGGAGAGTTATACAATTACAGTAGAATCTCTATAAATTAATAATATCAGGACCGAAGAAATTTATTAATTTAGAGAGTTATTAATTTATCGATAAATTAATTATTATTAATTTAAAGAGTTTTTAAGTAATTATACAGTAGATACTAAACAAAAAGGCAAATTAGTCTATGCCTCTTAGAATTACGTTGCAGCGAACCTTGGGACTCAACGTAAATTAATAACTATTGTGTTCATATGCATTGGAAAAATACAATACAAAAATACAACACCTAAGCTATTTGATGCAATAAGAAAAGTTAGAGATGAGCTCCAAAAGACTTGAACTTTAAAGGAAAACAGACAACTATTGAATCATATTTCAATAGAGTGTAATATATTTTTTTCAGTTTCTATGAATTATTAATTTATGATTTTCTTGGGACCGAAAATTATAAAGGGATCTCCCGAAAAATTATTATCTTATTATTTTATTGAATTTTTCAATTTTTTACATTGGCCCAAGTCGGGACTGGGCAAATTTATTATTTTAGAGAGTTTATTAATTTACCGAGTATTAATTTAAAGAGTTTCTACTGTATTGGATTAGAAAAATGAGAATTGAGATATGATTGAAATAAAAGGAGAAGATGATCCAATTTCGTTAACTGTAGAGATCTTTAACCAAATATAAAAGTGTGTTTCAATAAGGAATTTAGAATTTCATGAAACATGTTTTTTGAGTCAATTGAAGTATTTTCATTTGCAAATTTTGTTGTTTGGAAAAGAAAAAAAAAATATTGTGTGAAATGGACATCCTCGACCTTTACACACAACTATATAGATTTAGCTTACATAAATCTTATGAGTGATCCCTCACCATCTCACCCATGAGTTTTTGGATGTTAGGAAAAAGCAATTGAATTCACTCCATTTATGAAGTTTATTCCTTCATAATTTCATTTATTATTTAAAGTAAATATTTAAATAGAATAATTAATTTTTCTTTTGTTAATTTTTTTTTCTTCAGATTGTACATTTAACACAAAAAAAGTTAATTAATATTTTAATAATTTTGTATATAAAAAATTACATCAAGATTATATAAAAATGAATATTGCATATTTTTCATAATAAAAAATGTAACTTGTAAGAGAAAAAAAAATTACACATAAGATTTGCAGTAAAACCAAAAATTCTACTCAAACGACACTTACAAAGAAACAGAGTGCGTAATATAACAATCGTAAGTATATACAAACATAAAACACGTGTATATTATTTTTCCCTGGTTTTGACTGTAATATAATAAAATAAAATATAACAAATGTATCGATCGATAAATATTATTCTACTCTTTCTCTTTCTCTTTCAAAAAAAAATATTATTCTACTCTTTTTTTTTAATGAATGTATATACACAAATATAATCTATAGATTTGATATGACCATATCCATTCCGACGTGAGACTCTTAACAAAATTTAATAATTTGGAGCAAGTATTACATGATCACAAACACACAAAATAACAAACATCGATTGTCCCCTAAAAAACAAAAATCAATTTTTAGGGATTAAATTGGAATCAAACAGCACAATCACAATATTTGGGTCAAAATTGAAATTCAGACTAATTAATTACAGTATTTTTTTAATAAACAACTAATTTTTGGTTGATTTTTTTTTTAGGTTGATAAACAAACAAACAATTTTTTTTTCCTTCAAGAAAACAAAACTAATTTTATTAAATATAGAATCCAACAACAAGGTGGGACTAGATAACAATGTGCCAAACAAGTCTAGTTAATTATAGGCTTAATTACACTTTTGGTCCTCGCATTTTGACCAGCTTACGAAAATGGTCATGCCTCTTTCAAATCGAACAAAACCGTCCCTAAACTATATGTTTTTTGCAGTTTTAGTCCTACCTCCTATTTTCAACTCCAGAAACACAGAGAAATGGAAGGTTTAGACCTACCCCCTATGCTCAACCATGAAATAAACAAGAAATAAAGCATGTGAATACAAGGAATCCACTTTATTCATCACACTAAGCAAAAAAAAACCTAATTTCTAAGATATGTTTCAAATTAGGTTTTTTTTGTTAGTGTGCTGAATAGAGTAGATTCCTTGTACCCACATGATTTATTCCTTGTTTATTTCATGGTTGAGCATAAGGGTAGGTCTAAAACTGCCTAAAAGTGTCATTTCTCTGTGTTTCTGGAGTTGAAAAATAGGAGTTAGGACTAAAACTGCAAAAAAACATGATAGTTTAGGACGGTTTTGTTTGATTTAAAAGAGGCATGACCATTTTCGTGAGCTGGTCAAAATGCAAGACCAAAAATGTAATTAAGTCTTAATTATAACTTGTCAACCATTTCTGTTTCTTCTAGTCATCATCGTCACTTCAATCTCTATCGCTAGTTTATTTTATACACACGCCCAAAAACATTGACCAAAAAATGACAATATCTTACACCATAAGATCTGTCAAAAAAATCTTAATCCATAAAAAATATGAACAATAATATATACACAGCTAATTTACACCAAAGCACCTTCCTGGTAATCTTCATCATGTTTTGTAACTTATTTTTATTCATGCTAAATTTTAATCAAACCATTACTGTATAAAAAGATTCATTCTCAATCCCATTATTCATTCTCACATACATTAACCAAAAAGAACAAAACAAGAATCTTATCTCATCACAAAGACAATTTTGAAGACCTATAATCGTCATCATGGCTTATCCTTATCAACCACACCGATGCCGGCACCCACCACCACCATATTTGGCTCTCAATATTGTGCTCCGTATCCGGTGGATTTGGCGGTCGTGAAAAAGGTAATGACCATGGCAGACAACTTCAGCGTTAAAGATGTAAATGGCAACATCGTGTTCAAAGTGAAAGGTTCTCTCCTAACCCTCCGTGACCGCCGTGTCTGGCTGATGCCGCTGGTAACCCCATAACCACCTTACGTCGCAAGGTACGTTCAACTTTATTTAGAAACTAATTTGCTTTTAGATTTTTATTTTAATAATAATGCTCAATATCTTAATTTTGTGATAAATTTTTCTATATATATGATTTTTTTTAAATAACTAATAGGAAATCCGAGTGTGGACTCACTTGAATGCATGTTGCACTTTATTTTTAGATAATATGTAACTTTATTACATCTAAATAATATTTAATATGAAAAACTGTATGTGTTGTACAATTATATATTTCGTAACTTGAAACTCTTTATATAGAAGTTTGTAAGTTAAAAATTATGCACTTATATTTTAATTGATGATTAATTTTAGTAATCTTTTAGAAAAGAAATATGATCTATTTTACTCGTACGAGCTCATATATAAGTTATTCACTATAAACTAGAAAATATATATAGTTTTGTTCAATGGAGTCTTAGTGTATGAATTTCAATAAATGTAGCAAGACTCTCTTTTCAACACTCTCTCTTACCCTTACTTTATTATTGCCTTAAATAATTGGTTGATTAAAACCAAAAATAAAATAAAATATGTTAGAGTAATATCTATTGTTAAAAATTCATTTTCCATTATACTTCATCTATACCAATAAAGTGTTGTTCATTATACTTCATATATACTCCCTCCGTTTTTAAATATAAGCAAAATTGACTTTTTAGGTTCATTCATTTAATGATGTATGTGGTCCATATTATGAACCATATACATCATTAAACGAATGAACCTAAAAAGTGAATTTTGCTTATATTTAGAAACGGAGGGAGTACCAATAAAATATTGTTTAATGATTCAATTATTCCAATAAAGTATTGCTTAATGATTCAATTAAGTTGAATTATTGGTGCAGATAGTGACAATGCATGATCGATGGGAAGCCTACAGGGGAGAAAGCACAAGTTCCACAGATCTTATATTTACATTGAGACGATCATCCCTATTGCAGTTGAAGACCAAATTACAGGTGTTTCTAGCCGATAATACCAAAGAAGATTTTTGTGATTTTAAAGTCAAAGGTAGGTGTTGGAACGATCTTGCATTATTTATGCAGGTGATACTAACAACATTGTTGCACAGGTAATTAAAAAGCATTTAGTATATACAAGAGTATATTTGGTTTTATTAATTACTTTGATTGGATTATCATTTAATTAAATATGCTAATCAAAAACTAATTTTCGTGATATTGTTGTTAATGCAGATGCACAAAAAGCACACTATTATGAGTATTTTAATTGATGAAGACCATTTCGCAATCACTGTTTATCCTAATGTTGATTATGCTTTCATAGTGGCATTAATCACGATTCTTAACGAGATTAACAAAGATGACGATTGATGATTAGAGGATTATGGTTTTATATTGATCAAATGTTGAGTATTAACATGTATCTTTCTTATATTTTTATTTTTTTGGGAGGGGGTGATGGTGGTGATGGGTGTATTACCACATATTATTAAAGTAAGTGGTTTGCATAATATATATACAAATTGATTGAAGTCACGACTATTTTGTATTTTTTCAGACATTATAAATTCTTCGTATACCGAATTCAATATTCTAAAATAATGACATGTAAATATCATCCAAAATACTTTGTAGTTTTTTTAAAATTATTTATCTAGAATCAAGATGTGCTAAGATTAGTCGAAGAAGACCCCACCGTTGACATTCTAAAAAATAAAAAATGCCACTTATGTGAAAAATTAAAACCTATTATCTTTTATTTCAATCATTTACATTCATTTATTTGTTTACTTTCCATAATTTGGGCTATGTTATATTACTTGTGATAGGAACCCAAAATAAAAGAGAAATAATAATCATACACATATTTTTTTACACAAATACAACACTAGGCTCAAACTCATAATTTTCATTTAATTACAAGGGCATAATTGGCTTTTTCTACTGAAACTTCTCTCTTTTTATCGTCCTCCTCATTTCTCTTTCTTCACACGCGTCTTTTGATCCATCCCCCCTCCGTCTAACTTATCTCTCTTTCATCGTCGTCCTCTTTCTTTCTACAATGACCCTCCTCTTCCTCTTCCGACTTCGCTGTTGTATGTTGCCATCACCACCTCCAACCCATAACGTCTCATCCGCCTTTGTCAATCGTATTACAAATGAAGTCGCATGTTTTGGACAAGACGAACATATTAGGATCGGAGAGTGTTGCAGAGGATGGATGGATGGATGGATGGATGGATCGATAGACAGACAGACAGACAGACAGACAGACAGACAGACAGACAGACAGACAGAGAGACAGACAGACAGACAGAAAGACAGAGAGACAGACAGATAGATAGATAGATAGATAGACAGACAGACAGATAGATAGATAGATAGACAGATAGACAGATAGACAGATAGATCGATGGATAGATCGATGGATGGATAGATCGATGGATGGATAGATAGATGGATGGATAGATAGATGGATGGATAGATAGATAGATGGATAGATAGATAGATGGATAGATAGATAGATAGATAGATAGATAGATAGATAGATAGACAGACAGAGAGACAGACAGAGAGACAGACAGAGAGACAGACAGAGAGACAGGCAAATAGACAGATAGATACGTTGTCGACGAAGGACGATGACCTGAAGATGGTTTAGGCGACGATGGTTGCAGATGAGATAAGTGAAGAGGACAATATGGTTTGCATAATATATATAAATTTATTGAAGTCATGGATGGTTGCAGATGAGATAAGTGAAGAGGACAATATGGTTTGCATAATATATATAAATTTATTGAAGTCATGGCTATCTTGTATTTGTTCAAACATTATAAATTATCTGAATACCAAATTCAGTATTCTAAAATAATGACATGTAAATATCACACAAAATGCTTTGTAGTGTTTTTTTTTTAAAAGTACTTATCTAGAGTCAAGATGTGCTAAGATTAGTGGAAGAAGCTATTGTGTGAAGACACCACTATTGACATTCTAAAAAAGAAATAAAAAACAACACTGTTGTGAAAAATCAAAATCTATTATCTTTGATTTCAACCATTTACACTCCTTTATTTTTATACTTTCCGCTACTTGTGCTATGTTATAATCCTTATGATCAAAATAAAAAGAGAAATGATAACTAGCCACATATTTTTTACACAAATACAACACTAGGGTCAAACTCATAATTTCCATTTAATTACAGGGCATAATTGGCTTTTTCTAATGATACTTCTTTCTTTTTATCGTCCTCTTCTCTTTCTTCCCAATCGTCTTTTCTGATCCATCCACCCACCATCCTAACTTCTCTCGCTTTCATCGTCGTCTTCTTTCTTTCTTCAAACACCCTCCTCTTCCTCTTCCAACTTCGCCGAGCCAGTATCAATCACCACCTCCAACCCATAACCTCTCCTTCGCCTTTGTCAATTGCAGTACAAATGAAGTCACAGGTTTAAGACAAGACGAACATATTAAGATCGGAGAGAGAGAGAGAGAGAGAGAGAGAGAGAGAGAGAGAGTCGTAGAGGAGATAAAAATAAAAAGTTGACTAGCGGAGCAAAACAAGAGGACCAAAATGTTAATTTTACGAGTTATGAGACCAAAATGTAAACTGGAAATTACTTAGGGAACCAAAAGACCAATTAAGCCAAAAAAAAAGCTTTAATATGTGTTTCGTCCCTACAATTAGGGGTCATTTAAAAATTGGTCTTGTAATCGTTAATCCTGGCAAATTACCTTTGCAAAGTTTAATCATTTAAAATTTCGTCTCTCATCCCGGTTAATCACTGCCACGTCACTAATTAACATCTGATTTCATAGACAAACATGAAAGGACGAAAATGCCCTTGATTTCATCTTCTTTCTCCCTCTTCTTTCTCGTGTTCTTTGCCTTGTTCGATATTGTTACTGTTATTGTCATCATCACCAGCAAACATCATCCACACCATGCCCTTTTCACTTTATCTTCCTTTGAGATCGGTACACAAATCCTTCACAAAACTAAGTCTATTTCACAGTTCGAATCAATTACCCCCTCTTTGAGTTGAATTAAAGCTTCCCTCACTAGTAATTTTTGCATCATTAACCTCCACAAAAACACCACCACCTGGGATAGTATTAACTGCACTCCTGCATAGCCCATGGTATTCCTTTGCAGAATGATTAACATACTCTATTAAGCTCAACAACAATGAGTAACCCCTCTTAAAGGTGTAGGGACCCAAACCCATGAATCTTGCCCCGGAAATGAAATCACTGTTTTTCAACGACAACCACAAACCATTACAAAGTACGTTCAGTTTTTATTTTTATTTTTATGTTGCTGCAAATTTTAATTGACAAGAAAAGAAGAGATCGAGCGCGTTTGCAGAATGGGGTTTGGTTGCAGTTACGGAATTCATCTGTAGAAAATTGAAAATGAAATTGGTTGTTGAAGTGGACGATATGCAGCAGAGATAGAACCTCCTTCGATTGCTGTTCGTGTGTGTGTTGCTGGGAGTTGCAGTCGAATCTGCAAGGAAACTGAGAGGGAAAAGGAAGAAGATGAAGCCAGGGGTATTTTGGTCTTTTCGCAAGTTACATCAGCTAATCAGTGACGTGGCACTGATTAACTGGGTCGAGGGACCAATTTTTAAGTGATTAAATTTTGGAAGGACAAATTGCCAGAATTAACATATACAAGGAGCATTTTTTAAATAACCCCTAATTACAGGAACGAAACATGATCCAATTTCGCTAACTTTGGATATCTTTAACCAAATATAAAAGTGTGTTTCGTTAAGGAATTTAGAATTCCATGAAACGTGTTGTTTGAGTCAAATGACGTATTTGCAAATTTTGTTGTTTGGAAAAGAAACAAATATTGTGTGAAATGGGCGTCCTTGATCTCTACACACAACTATATAGTATAGATTTAACAATATTGTATTCTCTATCTTGGATTCGAACTCAAAACCTCTGATTGCAAAATATTATGTGTAATCCCTCGCCATCTCATCCAAATGTTCTTAGGTATATGAAAAAAGTAATTGAATTCACTTCATTTATCAAGTTTATTTCTTTATAGTTTCATCTATTATTTAAAGTAAATATTTAAATAGAATAATTAATTTTTCTTTTCATAAAATTTATTTTTTAGATTATACATTTAACACAAAGAAAAGTTAAATTAAAATTTTAATAATTTTGTATATAAAAAATTACATCAAGATTATATAAAAATGAATATTGCATTTTTTTCATAATAAAAAATGTAACTTATAAGAAAAAAATTACACATAAGATTTGTAGTAAAACCAAAATTTGTAATCAAACGACACTTACAAAGAAACACAGTGCGTAATATAACAATCGTAAGTATATACAAACATAAAACACGTGTATATTATTTTTCCCTGATTTGACTGAAATATAATAAAATAAAATAAAATATAACAAATCTATCCTCGATAAAATTATTCTACTCTTTCTCTTTCTCTTTCAAAAAAAATTATTCTACTCTTTCTTTTTTTTAATGAATGTATATACACAACTATAATCTATAGATATATTTTTTTTTTTAAGGATAATCTATGGACAACTATTAAGATTCCCAAAATAAACGTCTTATAAACAAATATAGCTTTATAGTCCAACTCAAATTGTCATCCTCCAAATGTCAACTGCACAAATCAAATCAGGAAGTTAGAAAAGGCATAATAATTCAGAGGACCAGCATTTTTTAGAGCAAAAGATGTGTCAAGAGAAATCAAAGTATGCATTATAAAGATGTATCAAGTCAAATAAAACAAAGTATCAATCTTAAAATGCAAATGACAGAAATTAAACACATGTATACTAACAAGAGCAGTAATGCAATGCAGTATACACATACATATTAGATAATCAAATGGTCAATCACATACCAGATCCATTGTAAACTTGAACACAAAAACACAGAAATTCATACATTAATAACACAGGAAATTTAAGTTCTTCCCTGCCTCTATCAAATAATAGTCAAAATGAACATTTTTTTTACTTTGGCCATGACAATCAACAATACACACAATGTAAATACATACATAATAGTAACAAACAAGCTTCAGTGCATCGTTTAAGTCCTAATCAAACCCTTAACTTCACTATGTTTGGTCCCATAATTATTTTTTGTTCCGTTTAACTTCACTTTTGTTAGTCATATTAGTCATTTCGATTAGTTTTCAACCCTAAACGTTGCAATAAGTTATAAAATAAGTTAAGGGACTAAATCTGTAATTT
>Ga0315915_1008614_pt1 | contig 11862 bp, 11 predicted proteins | sample MpolbnodulesMG_FD_207738 | JGI IMG/M metagenome (GOLD analysis project Ga0315915, IMG submission 207738) | Medicago polymorpha root nodule microbial communities from Los Angeles, California, United States - branched nodules | ecosystem: Host-associated > Plants > Roots > Nodule | place: USA... | reverse complement strand
AGAAAGAGTATATGATATTGATTATGTTTCTAGTAGATAGGTTTCAAATTTAATTCATAGCTATTTGTTCACTTGCCAAATTTAATGGAGACTTTAATATTTACTAGTCCAATTTAAGGCATAATAACATATGAATGAAAAGTAATGACATAAACCAAAACATAAGGCAATTAAAATTGAGTAGTAATAATCTCAGCCTTGAAAATGGAAAAAGAAAAAGAAGAAAGGAAGGAAGAAAGAGTAGTAATATGTATTCAGCTTTCTTCTGCCACTAGAAAAGAAAAGGTCCATTTCATAAAAGTTCAAGTCAGATAAATATTAAAGCATTGGAAAGCCAAAAACTATATTTGTACATAGAAAAACTCTGACCATTTTAACATTAATTTCTAATTTAATAAAAAAAAAAACAATAATAATCCATATATATACCAACACACATTCTCTCTGCTATGTAAATTTGATATAATTTTTATGTGCCTAAATATCAATCATTTTTGTCTTAACTAATATAGATCAACATTTAGCACAAGCTAATGATTCTTCATAAATGTTTCTTCTCAAGATTTCAACATTTTCCATTCCGAGTAAACACCTAACAAAGTTTAGTGAATGATTTTCAAATTTATCTAAGATCAAGCTTTAACATACTTTCTAAATCTAAATCACTATCTTAAACAAAACAATATGCAACACCAAATGAAGAAAGAAAACTCAAAAAATTTCAAGTAAACCAAATTGGATTAAGAAAAGAACAATTACCAAGCCAATAATTACCTCTTATGAATTGAGTCAAATTCCCATGTCTATAAAATGGATGAACAAGAAGCTTCTCACCCCTTGGTCCAGTATAAAATCCTAAAAGAGGAACCAAATTAGGATGCTTTAATCTTCCAAGAAACAAAATCATTTCATCCAATTCTTCACCTCTTGTAGTACAAACAGGTCTCAAAAACCTCAATAACCTCACTTTATTACTCCTTTGCAACAAAGCCTTATAAAGTGTTCCATAATTTGATTTTCCAATCACTTCACCTGGTGCATCCAATATATCACATATTGTCAAATCCTCTCCACCTTCAAAGATGATCAAATCCTCCTTCACCTCTTCATGCTTTTCTTCCAAGCTTTCTATGTCTTTAGTATCATTTTTTGATGATCTTTTCATGTAACAAATGCCATAAACTGCTACAATAATCACTAGCAAAGTAGCTGAAATTAGTCCTAGAACTAATATCAGCATGAGGGTAATTTTCTTTATCTTAAAAATATAATATTTTCGTTTATGTGAGTAACAAAATGGACTCAAAGAGTGTAGAAAAATGAGAATTTGAGATAATGGGGTTGTAAGATAGTGAAAATTAGGATCTTGGTCTCATGAAAAATATTGAAAGAGTCTAACTTTGATGAAATTTTTTGATATTGTGAAATTGGTATAGGACAAAGAAGAACATGTTGAAGGGAACTTTGTGGTGTGAAATAGAAGGGGGTGGGAATATAGATTGTGAGGTGGCAGAAGTTATTGAATTATTGGAGACGTAAGAAAGGAATAGATGCAAAAGAAGAGGAGTTGGCAATAGTGACTTTGTGTGAAAATTTGGAAGAGTTAGATCACACACGTTGGAATATTAATGCAGTGTGACATAGATAGATCTAAGACATGTGATGTTTTATCTATACTTGACTCTAGTGTCTGTGGTAATGTTTGTGAAAGTACTCATTTGCCACCTATATATGTTTTTTTTTCTCTCTTTCCCTTTCAAGTGTGTAAATGTGTGAGAGAGGGAGAGAGATTTGGAATTTTGTGAGGAATACCAAATTGATGTTAGATGCTTGTTTAAGGAGAATGAATAATGGAGTGAATTGCGGTAATGTATCAAAGAGATAATGTTGTGTGAAAAATGTATTTTTTTAATTTAAAACTATATTTTTTGTTCTTAAAAGAAATTTGTTTTTTTTGTTCATGGGAGCTTAACTCAGTTGTTAGGGACACTGCATAATTTATGCAGGGGCAGAGGTTCAAATCCCAGACACCACACTTCTCCACATTTAATTGTGTGAGCTCTCTAGCTACTAGACTATTAGAAAAAAAAGAATCTGTATTTTTTTTCTATAGAAAAATTAGTTTAAAGATTATTTATGATCATTTGATCCGGCCATTTAAATGTTGTGTTTAAGTCTTTAAAAAAATGTAGTGTTTAAGATCCTCTTATTTTTCCAAAAATGTTGGGTTTAAGATTTTCTAAAACATAATATAGTAAAGTGGAAGAGATTTGATAGTTTAATTGGTTTAAGTTAAAAGAGTCAGATTATTCCGGTTCAAACCTTGATGAAATAAAAAATAATAATATAACTTAAATAAAAAGGATAAAACAATTTAAAAGGATAATTTAGGACAAAAAATTTGACACTAAACCATCTTTAACCGATTGCGGAAGAAAATGAAAAGAGGAAAACAGAAAATTGGAGTATCGGCTAAGCTAAGGTGTATGGTTGTAAATCTTGCTATGGTTAAACTACTCGGATCATATTCGAACTTAAGAGAAACTTACATTAGCATCCCTCCCTTGAGTTGTATTAAAAAAAGAGAAATGATATTTGCATAAACATAATCATTTTGTGACAACTTTATCTCTGAGATAAACATTATGTTTTTACTTTATTTTATTTCTCCATTGATTTAGTTTTCGTGTCAATACCTACATTTTCTTTATAAATTTATGACTTTTTTATAAGCTACTCAAGGGTTGTTCAAATAACACTTCTTTTAAAAAAAATCAATGAACACAAACCTCGCTTAGACATTAACACCGGTAGCTAGCTAAAAACCCTGCTATGATCAATATATTGTTTTTTCGACAAACTCACAACATCAATTGTGCGCATCAACGCAATAGTTGTCAGCTTCTATCTATTTAAGAATTTGGACGAATTCATACTACTGGCAAAATAATTGTGTTGAATTTGGTGACCCAATTAATGTTTTAATTGCTCCGTGGAAACCAATATCACTTCTACTAAAGAGGAAGATGTCATTCAACCATAAAAAAGGGGGAAGATAATTAATGTATGTTTTGTTTAGTGTGAAACAATCCCCATTTGTTGTTTACATGGGAGAAACACGACAAGAAGTAAATTAAATTGTGTTAACTAGAACTTTGTACTTTTGATACAAGCGGTCGTTAGTCAAAGGGGTGGAATGTGTTATCTCTTGCACAAATTAAGGGATGTTTGTGTTCATTCAAAAAATAGAGGGGATGCGAGACATTTCAAGAAATCTCAAGAGATGTTAAGTGTAATTTGTTTAAAATAATGATTATCTTGTCTTGACTTAAATCAAACAAACCCTGAAATAGAAAATCAATCAAAACTAAGAATTAATGCACAATTAGAGGATACTGTTAGAGCATGTAAAACCAAAGGTTTATAGAAACACAAAAAGAAAATATATAGGTTTAGTTTTATGAAAAATGTTAACTAGTGCCCCGGGCATTGGTTAAGGACCTTAAACAGTAAGTTTTTATAAAAGTTTGTGTAATCAATGCATTGAAAATTGAAAACTTTTAAAAGTTGAAAGAATAATTACTTTATTTAGCATGCTTAAAGAGTGCCCTGATGGCACTCGTTAACAAGACCCTAATCTTATTTAGGCATGGCAACGGGTGGGGTGAGGGTGAGTTTTACCTGTTGGGTCAATGAGGGGAACCCAGGAAAAACCATACATATTCAGGCCAGAATAACCACACAAGTGAGAGAGAGAGACGTCACACTCTTACCCAAAACCTTAAGGCATTAGGTATATGGGTCCCCCTCCTTTTATATATCCAAGATTTCCTCCATTCCTGATCGATATGGGACATAATCACTCAAACTTAATATCCCAACAATCTCCCCCTCAAATGTGAGTCACCCACATCACTAGCCTGATCCACACTAGGATCTCACTCCCGCTCCTCCATACAGCCTAACCATGCTCTGATACCACTTGTTGGTGTTAAGAGTCCCACATCGGATAGGACATGCCCTGGCAATGTGTTTATAAGTGGGGGCAATCCTCACCTCACAAACTGGTTTTGTGGGGTTGTGTTAGGCCCAACCACAATTTCTAATATGATATCAGAGCCTCTCCAACATCCATTGGGCCACCTGCTATCAGGTTTCCTCTATCAGGCCACCCACCATTTATGTCCACGAACCAAGCCCAATAGTGCTGGTCGTGAGGGGGTGTGTTAAGAGTCCCACATCGGATAGAACATGGTCTGGCAATGTGTTTATAAGTGAGGGCAATCCTCACCTTACAAGCCGGTTTTGTGGGGTTATGTTAGGCCCAACCACGATTTCTAAGAGTTAGGGAGTCCGGGGAGCGACAATGGGCTAAATGTCCAGGATAACAAAGAGACTTAGACACCACATCCACACTCTTCGTAGAAACGGGGCTCTGATACCACGGTTGGGTCACGAGGGGAGCCCGAGGGACGCCCACATCAAGGGTAGAACAACTGCATAAGCGAGAGAGATGCCACACTCTTACCCAAAACCTTAAGGCAATGGGTTTATGTGTCCTCTCACAAGTATTCACCTTCATTTTTCTATCCGATGTGGGACATAATTACTCACACTTGCACACACCATTACCTTTCCCGTCCTCATACTCTACTCCCAAATACTTACCTATTACCCTACTCATAACCAACGAGGATGAGAAGTCGAATTCCATCCCCGTCCCCGACGGGTTCTGGTATCCTAGGTTCATCCCCATCCCCGCAGTGGATAATTTATTTTATTAAAGAAATAAAGATTTTTCAGCCATGGACTCAATGTTGTAATGCGTTATCCAGCACATAGATGATGGCGATCGATAACTATGGTGATGGAGGAGAGAGAGAGAGAGAGAGAGAGAGAGAGAGATGTGGAAGGAGAAGAGAGAGTACTTATATCTTATTTCCCGTCTCGTACCCGTGTTTTGAAATTGACGAAAACTCAAACTCATACCCAAATTCAATCAAAACGGAAAAAACCCGTTAGTTTGAATTTAGCTCAAGCGGTTACCTTCAAGTATGGGCTTTATTGCTATGTCTATACTTATTTGAAGACCAACCACATAGGTTGTCATGTTTTCTAATACCTTACTTCATACTTTTAACAACATTGGGATAACTAACTTTAATCAAAACAAAATAGATGTCTCAAAATTAAAATACCTCACTTCATAATCTTACTTGCAACAGGTTCTCTTGATTGAAGTTATTTAATTTCTTCGTGCATTTTTTTTTTTTGTTGATAGCTTCATGGATTTATAAATAATGCACATTGTTTATGTTAAATATGACATAAGATGTGTTATTTTTTAAAAACAGAAAAAATAAGGTTAGTATCCCGAAAAAGAAAACAAAAGAAAAGAGGTCATGGAACCTAGTCAAGATTGGAAGCAGATCTGAATCATAAGTGTGCAAAAGAAACTTCCACTTCAATAGTTGAAAATGACTGAAGCAACTTTTTCCCATTAGAGACAAGTTCATATCGGGACCAATTTGTTTTAACAAATGTGGCATGGATTAAAAAATGTAGCTATTTTTATAAAAAATAAAATTATGACTTACTTTTTAAAATTACCATTTACTACCTTCATTTTGTAAAAAATTTAAGAAAATGATGATTACAAAGAATTGTACAAAAAGGCAGACCACCATTTTGGTTCATAGGAGTGTAACTCATTGACCGAAGTGGTTCTCAACTAAATGTATCAAAATTGCAATTACATTCATAATTGTCTTTTTTATTAGATTTTGGTCCTCAAATATGTGTTCAGGTAGTCAATTAAGTCACGAAACATGTTTTTTCGTTGATCAATTAGGGATTACATTGACAACGCTTCATAAATTCTGAAACTGAAATGGTTGTTTGCCCTAAAAAGAAAGAGTAATAAATATTTTATTGATCGTAATATATATATATATATATATATATAGATAGATAAGAGTTTTGTTAGAAGCCACCCATGAAGGTGTTTTTTAGCAACCCACACCTCAAGGTGTGATTTCCACTTTTTAGTTATAACTTTGCTAAAAAATACCTTCATAAAAAGTGTCTTTCAGCAAAACCGATAAGATAATATTTATCAAAATAACTTATAGGATGGAGTGTATGTATAGTCTTATTATTGATAGTGTAGTATGGCAGTATAGTGTGGTCCTCTTCCATAATGGGAGAATACGGCTGATGGAACAAGTACTGCATTACATTAATTATGCAATGAAGAGAGGTAGACATTGGCGTGGCCATCCAGCTGAAAACACAATCTTTATTAAAGGATGGAAAGGGATAGTGATGGATGATCTTTAAGACTTAAAGTAAGCAAATGCTAACTTGTGTCTTCAAGGGCACATGTTAATAAACTTATTATAGAAATATATGTATTAAAAATCGTGCATTTAACTCCTTAAAAGTTAAAATATTATGATTTCCAATGCAAAATTGCTTTTTTTGAATTCTTTAACATAAAGGGCACAAGTTAACATGTCCCTTGAAGTAAAGTAAACATAAAGGAAAAGAAAGTAGATCCTAGCTAGCTACATGCATACAAGCTGACGGACCAGATCAAGAGAACTTTTAGGTCTTTGGATCTTTTTTAATATGGGCTACTCATATTTTTAGCCAACACAATCATATTTTGTGGCTTATGAAGAACTTATCTAGGCTTAGATATCGACATAACATAAGTACTTAGCATAGGCTTACGAATAATTTATCTAGGCATAGATGTTGACATAATATTTACCAGAACTTATGAAACAATTTAAATGTATATTTGGTTTTTTGGTGACAATAATTGATTTAGAGTAAATTGATGATGTAAAATCGATTCTAACCGAAAGTGAATGTGAATTTAAGGTAAAATAATTTGTGTTGGAATAAATTAATGTAAAAGTGAGTTAAACTATAACATTGAGTGTAGAAGTCAATTTTATAATAAAAAATTATAGAAAGTAACCAAATATGTCATAATCAATTCTACACATCCAAAAACAATTTTGAGCTCTCTAAAAGTGGAACCAAAACATACTCTAAGTCATATTCATAAGTTATTTTTTTCACAAGTAATCTAAGATGATTTATAAAAACAGTTTATAGTTTATACAAAAATAAATTGACCATATTTTTATTTTGACCATAAAAGTCGTTTATGTGTAATGCTTAGATTGTAATCATTTATCATATAAACGCTTATTGATTTCTTTCAAAATGCACTATTTGATTGGTCATTCTAGCCACATGATAGCTATATGTATCAGCTCATGGTCATTGATGCTGCTGAGTGGGGAATGCTCCAACTCAATCAATTTGTCTTATGTGGTTTATCTGTTCAATTGAAACTTACAATAAAAAAAGAAAAGCCAGAAGATTAATTTATTTAGTAACTGGGTATTAACAAATACACAAAACTGACATAGCATAGAGCAAAAGGAAAGGTTGTGGAATTCAGAAATTTTGAAAATGATTTGCATAATAAGAAATCAATCATGAGAAGAAATAAGGAATTTAAATAATGTGGTGGAGTATGCCATAGCCTATAGGAGCATAAAAGCATAAAGTTTATCCTCTCTTTCTTTTCCATTTTTCATTATTTTATGATAAAACAAGAGAATACCTTATCCAGAAAACAGAAATAAAGGTAAACCATAGAGAATTGGCAGACACAACAAAGCAGATGTATGATGTCCAACCTCATCATGAATCAATGAAGAGAGAAATCATCTTAAAATAATTGTGGGAAGAGGATTTACATTCACTACCTATAAGACAAACTACTACTATAAGTTTAATTGTCGAACCGTAGTATATTTAGGGTCACAATGTCTTTTCAATTAGATATGGTGAGCATTAGTTTGAAAATAAGTGTTTGAAATTAAAAAGATTGAATTAAGAAGATATTGTACTTGAAATATGACTGAATTATCCCAATGGAAAGTATACAAGTTTTCTTTTTGTGGCGACAATTACAAGTTTTCAATGGCATGTGCCCTATATGATGTCCTAAAATGACAATTCAATTAAGATACGATGAGCATTAGTTTGAAACTAAAAAGATTGAATTAAGAAGATCTTGTACTAGAAAATATATGACTGAATTATCCCAATGGAAAGTATGCAAGTTTTCTTTTGGTGCTGACAATTACAAGTTTTCAATGGCATGTGCCATATATGAATTAGTAACTTCCATTTATGTACAGCTCAAAGTTTTTGAGAGCAATTATTTGCAAATAAATGAGCATTGCTAAGCAATGTAATACATGGGATTTGGAAGCTTGAAGGATCTAACAGATACTGAAGAACCTAATAGATCGCTCCATTGATCACCAGAATTTCCAAGAATCCTGAATCCCTCTTTCTCCATCTCACTTCTCTTCTCTGATTTGTAAATTACAGCTAGTTTTCCTTTATCATCTGAGGATCTGAACACAATAACAGAACAGATTCAGAAAAATAAGCAGAAAAGAGACAGCATCAGGGTATAAAATACAAGCTCAATTAATTTAAGTTCACAAACGAGGTAAATTATGCAGGCATTTCCCAACGGTGCAATGATCCTAAAATTGTATAAGATCACAGTACAAGTGAAAAGCAAGAGTACTAATATAATCAGTGGCTGAACAAGCCACATTAATGAGCAACAGCCGTGATATATGAAATGAATTTTTTCACACACAATGAAGTTTCAGAGATAAACTAATAACATGAAAAAATGGAAGAGTAGTGAGAAATCATGGAAACAATCACAGATAAATCTCACAAAAACAATTAATTTCGCGTGGATATATTCCGTACTAAAAAGCATTAGTAATAGTGAATGTTTAAATATGATAACACAAGTTGACAACAAAAAAGAGGTTAGATTCTTAAAACATAAGCCAAAAACTAAGCGGATACAACTGTGTTTGGAAATCTATTGGAGATACTTCAAATGTATGTTTGAGGTCTCTCCAATGAATTTTCAAACATGCACTGAATCATGATTTTCTGATTTGAAGACATAAAATTTTAAGGCATTAGATGTTGAAATCAGGTCCTAAATCAATAACCCAAATCAATGATTAGGAAAGATAATGGAATTAATTAAAATCAGGTCCTAAACCTACTTTACACTGATTCAAAATTATAGTATAAGGGCAGTCCGTTGCACTAAAATTATCTATCAAAGTTGTGTCAATATTTCAGTCCACTTCAACAAAAGTTCTGAACACCAACAAATTCATAAAGAGCTGACAAAATGTCTACGACAGAACAGAACAGCAGAAAAGATTGTGGAATTTAGAAAATCTGAAAATTAATTTCTTAAAACGGAAATTGATTATGAAAAGAAATGAGGAATTTAAATATAATAGTATATTTATAATAACAGAATAAAGGCATAAAGTTTATTCTCTCATTTCCTTTCCATTTTTCATTAAATTATTGCAACGACATTAACAGCAACAATGATTCAGTGAAAACCTTATTCAAAAACTTTACATGAAGATGGATACAGCATTGGCAGACACAACAAATCACATATATGATAGCAGACAGCATTAGGATTGGCTTAAGAAAATAGACAGCATTAGGACCAGCCACTTTTATGTTCATTTCCTTTACAATAGATGAATCAGTTCATAACTTAAGCCTAATATCTTTATTTTTATACGGAATACACATGCAACATGCATCTAGAAAACTTAAATCAATGCCGACATTTCACATTGTTAAGACTGAAGACAGTGGCTGTTAAACCAAACACATTTCAGGCTGAAGGACATTCAGCACTAGTTCAGTACTTTAATTACAATAGAAACTGGGAGCTATTGTAAGGAAGGAGTATGAAATGGTTTCAATTATTTTAGCATACAATTAATTTACTGCATAAGACAATTTCCACAAGGTGAGGGTCGACTACATGAAGCAGCCAAGATTGTTAAGTTATGTCAAAAGCCTATTTAATGAGGCCATTTTGATCTAAATCTTTTATTAATGGTTTCACTAAGTTGTTCTTGAGTCCGTGTCTTAATTTCAGATCTTTCTTTATCATGGCGAGTATCATCATAGGACTCCGGCCAAATTATCCTATTATAGTTTGATATTGTAGAAGTAGAGGGTGGTCAAAGGGTCACTTTCATTATTCCTCCAAAAGTAAAGACTAAATACACGTTTAGGTACTATCCTAGTTCTCAAGCTAATTCATCGAAAAGGGACTAATGTAAAACTGTTTCCCCCTTGCTAGAGCCACTTGTGATGAGGAGGATTTGAAAATGTGTATCAAAGCCTATGTACTAAAACCATATGTACTAAAAGGGACCTATGTACGTGCAGTATCCACTAAGTGCAATGCATCTGGAGAGTCAATGGATCCTTTACAAGCTCCGCCTAAAATGGGCCAAAACAGAGTTTACCTTTCTCCAATGCTGTGGGTCATCCAACATTGCCTTTATATCTATATATACTATAGTATGTCTTCTCCAAAAATAACATTAAGCATACTAGGACACCAAATAGGTGACAGAAATCATTAAATTTATAGTTGAAAAATCCACCAAAAGGGAAATGGTAATATTTGTGTCACTCAGGTTATATTCCCTACCGAAACATGCCAACTCTTCCACTGTTAAAGATATCACAATAACAAAACAGAATAATAATGGAAGGGACTGGTAAAATTTGCATAAGAACATGATTTTGTTTAAACACAAAATAACAAAATATGTCAAAGAAAAACACAAAATAACAAAACTCATCTACATCACATAAGCATTACACACATGTATTATATTCAAATCTTTGAGCATTTAACATGTAGACTTAACAAGCTTTGTAGGAATTACCTTAATATGAGCTGGTGCCAATCCCGAAACCCGGCATTTATCAAATTATCAACAGTAACAGCCCTATGACTTTCACTCCGCCCTGTAAGTAGAATGACCTTATACCCCAGATTCAAAATGTCTTCATAAAGCTTTAAACTGGGTTCTATGGCTGGTGCTACCCCCTTCTCCACCCAATCATCAAACTTGGCATGATCAAACACCTCGAACCTGCAACCACATTTTAAAATTTGATAAGAGAAATAACTAAAAACATCCATTTGTTGAGGAAGTATATACAAAGAAACCTGCTAATGCCCAAAAATATGGCCAAATACTTCAACTATTTGTATTAATATTGTTGAAATCTTAGAATCAGAAAAGGAACTTATTCAAAACTTATTCAAAACTATTTTTTCCAAATCTCACACCAAAAAGCAACACAGGTGTAAGAATTAAGGAAAAATAAGATACCACAAAATGTGATTAAATGCAGCATGAGTTTAAGTTCCAAGTTCCTACTTTATCCAAAAACAACTAAGGACAATTGTTTTGGTACATTATTACTATCTTTTGTGCCTGGGGACAATAAGCATATAGTATTAGGGTATATTAGATCCTGAAAAATACCAAAAACTGCTAAACAATTAACCTCAAACACCTAAAATCATAAACAATTGTGCCTAGTGCCTACCTATTCACCCATGTTCCTGATTATAAGCCGATTAGTTAAGTTAATAGTAATTTCCATTCCAAATTGCATTACTTTATAATATTGCATATGACTAACATTTTCCTTATGTTTTGATATATATTCCCTACATCAGAGGTAATCCGTTTTGAGGCATATCAGAAACTAAATATGATACCTCTTCCATTCGGGATTCGAACATTGACTCACCACACTTTCTTCATCCCTAAGTTAATCCCTACATTGTTGCTAATAGATTAATACAATTCCCTAGACCCAAACCCTATTGATTAATTCCTAAATTATTTCTTATATACTAATATAATGCACGAATTTATTTAA
>Ga0315915_1008611_pt1 | contig 11867 bp, 12 predicted proteins | sample MpolbnodulesMG_FD_207738 | JGI IMG/M metagenome (GOLD analysis project Ga0315915, IMG submission 207738) | Medicago polymorpha root nodule microbial communities from Los Angeles, California, United States - branched nodules | ecosystem: Host-associated > Plants > Roots > Nodule | place: USA... | reverse complement strand
AGAAATTAGAATTAAAAGTTCTTTTGGTGATAGGAATAACTTATTATTATTATTATTTAGTTTTTTTTTGTCAACAAAAAGAGGATTATCTTTTTTTTTTGAAGAAAAAGAGGATTAACTTGTTATTAAACTATATACAATAACACCTAAAAGTACTTGGCCATTTAATATTAGTCTTAATCTCATGGTACCGCAAAGTTTGGTTCAAATAATTTGTCTTCCCGTGCTTTAATTGTTTTATTTTGTTAACCCTCTAATTTCTCATGAAAGACAGTCTTGTTAATCTACGGTTTGATCGTGAGGTAAGTGCAGTCTAATCAAGAATTGTACCATCAAAAGTCGAACTTAAGTTCTTGTAAAATAATTTGTTTTTTGGTGGAGCTCGTTAATTACTTTAGACTAATTGTTTGACTATGCCCTACACTTTTAACTTCAACCACTTTGGGTCAATTAACACGAGAAAAATGAATTTTGCGGGAATAGTATGAGCTACCGCAAACTAATAATATATTTTTTTGGGTGGCAGAGATCTGAATCCCGAACCTTGTATATTTTATGTATTGTCCATATCAACTGAGTTATGCTCTCGACGACAAACAAACTAATAATATAGATGAAAGCATATTGGTCACTTTTTCATTTATATCCTTGGTCTTTTCTGTCAAATAGCAACCTAACTTTTTGTTCGCTCTTAATTTGTGTTTAGTACCAAAAATCCTCTATGCTAAAGACTTTAGGGGATGTTTGTTTCACATCTATAAACTAAATTTCAAGGAATCTAAAATTATTTATTCCAATGTTTGGTACACGTGCATATGAAAAAGGTCAAAGGAATAAATCATTCCTAGAAGAAAAAAAAATCAACCATTTTACTCTCTTTTTTATTTCCGGCATGAAAGGATGGGGAATGATCTATTCTCAACGTTCATCACAAGTTGTTTTTCTAAAGTTCATTTCTACCCTTAAATAACTACAAAGCATACCCACAAGCACCATGTCTCTAGACACAATGTGTGCCATGTGTTTTTATTTCTGCAATTAAAAACTCTTGTTTTATAAGCTTAAACAATTTTCATTTCATGATTTTATTGATTGAACGTTGATAGATGATGCAATTATTTATTTATGAGTTAAATATGTTTTTGATTCCTATAAATATGTAAACTTTTTATTTTAGTCCCTCTAAAAAATTTCTTCAACTTTTCAATTTTATAGGGACTAAAAGTTGAAGAAATTTTTTAGAGGGACTAAAACAAAAAGTTGGTATATTTATGGAGACCAAAAACATATTTAACCCTTTATTTATTTATGACTCTATGATATTGCTTAAAAAAAGACCAAAGGTATTAGAACAATAACTATTTTGATTGCGCTTTAATAAAAAAGTAGACATAGATGAAATGATGTATGATAAACTAAAATTGTCAAACGCATTAGTTTGTTTATACCTATGAAGTCCATGTACGGATACGGATGCGGTATGATACGATATGGGTATGCAAATACGCGAATTTTTTTAAATTTAGGATACGATACGACTAAGATACGTTAACAAATTTTTTACACTAAAACTTATATGTATGTAAAATACTTGAAGAAAATAAGCATTGACTACCCTTCATTATTATGTGTATGCAAATTTTTCTTGTAAACCATATTATATTTTCACTTGTTAGGATATCTAGAGATGCATTAAACACAAATTTTATCCAACGTTGATTAATTGAGTCACCTCTCTCGTTACATTCATTTAAGTGGTTCATTGGGAAATAATTTTACGTATGCGTATCCAAAATTGAATCATATACATCTCTACTGAATTTCTACAACATTGCCTCACTTTTTTACACTTCATCTTTTCTAGGATACATATTTATCTGTGAAGTATCTTATAAGTATCATTTTGTATCTATGAAGTATTCTATAAGTATCAGATAAAATATTTTTAAAAATTAAAATAATTAATTCCGATACTTCGTGGATATATATCTGTAAAGTATTGGTATCCGATACGGGTACGTCTCCATTTTAAGTATCCGCACTTCATAGGTTTATATTGTCCCCCACACACACAACACCCCACCCAAGTGAACCATTAATTTTTTTTAAAAAAATATATACATTAATCAATAAGAATTGAGTGTTAAAGAGTATATTTTGATTACTACTCTCCCCCTGCACTTTTCGCTCGCACCCAACCAAACTGACCAAAATACCCATGCGTTAGTTAATTAATGCATGTGTAAACATATGCATTAGTTGACTAACGCTGCGTAACTTAAGATGCGCAAGTGTAAAACACTGCGCGTGTTAAATCACACACTGCGTTATTTAACTCACGCAAAGTGTTAACACATGCATGAGTTAACTCACGCTCTACTGATATATCAGTACATCATTTTAATATTGTATTGGTATGCATTCAATGCAAAGTGTGCCGCTCAATCCCGTAATCTTTACACGCTCATAATTGAACCGAATTGCGCCAGTTTAACAAGATTATCGGATAATGCGACATAATCGATCAAAATTACACAAAACATCATTTTTCGCACAATCACATAATCACCAATAAACGATCCAAATTACACAAATTTGCCGGTAATGACCCGTAATCACTTAAACACACTTAATGACACGTAAACGATCCAAATTACACAGATTTGTCCATAAATTTTTAAAATTACATAATCTCATATAAACGGTCAAAATTACCCAAATTCATCGTTAAATTACATAAACACAAATTCATTAAAATTCAACAATATGGACACAAATTCGGAAAACATTACACTATTACACTTAAATAAATATTACACTTCAACGGATCGGACAAAAAGATACAAAGTGTTATTCTCAACCATTAACCTAAAAATGTAATTAACGTCGATATCATCTTTAAGAAGTTGTGGATAATACACGGTCTTCTAGAAGTCCTCTTCCTTATTCTCCCCCAAGTCCAGGCCTGACACATTTACTATCACATCACGTGTTCTATGATTTGAACCAATATGGATAAAGAAGTCGTCAAGTTTTGCCTTCAACTCGTCCAACTTGTCGGTGGGGTTTACAGTGAACCAAGCCCTCTTTTTCACATCTACATAACGAACTTCAAGTTTAATTGGATCTTGTGCATCTTCAGACATGTTTCACTTCACAAAAATATAATGAAAAACAAATGTGAGATAACATAAATAGTTGAATAATTAGAGACAAAGTAACGCGAGCAATAATTGGTGTGAGATAACCGACCACCAAAAAAATATTTCATTTCATATATTTAGATAATATATAATATTAGTTACATATTGGCCACAAATATCCAAATTACATAACCGGCCATCAAAAAATACGTCGGGGTGTAATACCACCAAAAAATAGGACGAACACCGACCGACCAATTCGTGTCATAACCTATAACCTATCTAAGAACTCTAGTGACATTCCTAAATTGTCTTCTTCTTCCATGTATTCCATGCCTTCAAATTGTTGTTCATTTTTTTCCGGAGTGGGAGTATTATCACAAACAATTGGATTGTGCTCATTTGTTGGTTTCTTTGACGGCTTCGGCTCCTTAGACATGAGCTCATTGAAGGCGTGTTGTCTATCCAAAAACACAAAATGTCAATTCTCCGCCTCACTGATCTTGTTGTTCATCCACTCCTTACAACTCGGTGGTAACGGACAACCTTCCTTCAAAATAATATGAAGATAGTGGTCGGGAATTAAGCAAGGACACATGATATTGGAATATGGATTAAGTGGAGGAGCACTTCGGACTGGGAAATATGTCTCACATACACCACCCATTTCGGGCAAAGTCAATAGAACGACGACTCTATTGTAAAAAATGTGTTGAGCAATTTAATTGACTCCAGATGAGTAAAAAATATGTCTTCAAGAGTGGTTTCCTCACTATTGCATCTTGGATAATAGACGTATTTATGCTCCACCAACTTCGAAATCAAGTATTGCAACTTCGTCATGTTACCTCTTTCCCCCTTGCGTCATCTTGTTCGCACATTGTACACTTGCTTGATAGTTTTCACACTTTCTTTGTTACTTTGCTTCAAATTGGTGAGAATATTCTGAGACACGGTCAAGCTCTTTGTTATGTCGATAACTTTTTTCTTCTCCTCCGCACTAAGTCTACCCGCAATAAGGTGTCCTGATAACTTCTCATCCAAGTCATGGTTGTGCATTCCACAAAGCATTGCAAGCCACCAATCATTTGTATCCTTATCAAAGAAACCTTTCAACCTAAACGGACAATTACATTTCCTTGAGCTGATGCCTTCAAAGTTTGGTTTCTTCCTCGTCTTAGGTGGTTTGTATATATCACTCCTTTCACATTGCATCGTCAAGCGCGGCCTTTTTATAACGGATTTATCTATACAAACACCAAATCCCGCCCTTGCCCCTTGTTGACGAACCCAATCAAGTAACTCTTGTCGCTCTCTCCATCTTTCATTTGTTGTAAAATATGAGGCGGTGTGGCGACCTTTGCAAACAACACCGATAGGTACCAATTTAGGTTCTTCAATTTTACCAATGCGAGCTTGAAATGGAATTTTGACTCGAAATAGTTGACATTAACGATTGGTTTGACATCACCAGAAGCTTCCTTTTTGACCGGTTTCGGTTCAACGTCATCACCCGCGCCATTGTCAACCATCTCACTACATGTCTATTGAATAAAAAAATAACAAAGGAAGAATAAATAAATGACTTGTGGAACAAGCTAACCTAGAACAAAAGTTGCGCAAAATATTCAAAAAACAGGACTGTACAATGGCGTGGCTTAAGTCACACAACACCTTAACTCCAAGTCACGCAGCCTTTAACACTTGCGCAAGTTAAAGTGCACACCTTGCCCTACTACCTACGGAAAACAGACGAACCAAGCACAAAAACCAGCAAAATGAAATGAGTTTTGATGATATGATACCTGATATTTGATACTTGATAAGCGTAGAAACTTGCTTCATGACAATTTGCAATGGTTTGGGATGAGGATTTTGACCCAAAAATTCGCACTTTTTGGGTTTTTGAAGGTGGAGGGAAAGAAAATGGTGCTTGGAGTATGGACTGATGGGTTTTGTACGAAAACAGTAACTCTGCGTTACTTAACTCACGTTGCGTGAATTAAGTTGCGCAGAGGTAATTTGGACATGGTTGCAGGGCGCGAGTGTTTTGTGCTGGGGGATGAGCCGTAATCGTATATTTTTTATTTTTAAAAACAATTATAAAATAAACTTACATAATAAATGGGCTTATGTTTACATGAAAGTGTGACCCGCTTCAAGCGGGTCGAACTCAATGGGTCAAAAAGGTCCACCAATTATTAGGGTTTTACATTACATTGTGAATGCTGCTTCATTCATCTTCTTCATTCACCTCTGCACAAAACCACAATCAGCGGAAAATGGTTAACGCTAAGGTTAATAAATCGTTTAATTTTCTTCATCAGTCATTTTTTTTTGTGTGTGTGAATCGTAACGCGGTTATGAATTTTTGTTTCCACAGTTTCACCAGTACCAGGTTGTCGGAAGAGCACTTCCCACCGAAAAGGATGAACATCCTAAGATTTATCGCATGAAGCTTTGGGCAACCAACGAGGTTCGTGCCAAATCCAAGTTCTGGTAAGTTCCTTATTTATGCATCAACAAATTTTAATATTATCAATTTGTTAGAGTGGTTAATAATTGTGTTTTTAATAATGTTAATTGTTTTAGGTATTTCTTAAGGAAGTTGAAGAAGGTTAAGAAAAGTAATGGACAAGTTTTGGCTATCAATGAGGTATGCACATTCATTTATTCTATTCAAATTTGATACAACTTAGGCTGTAATTTGATTTGACTTGTGAACAGCTTGTTTGTATTTATCGACTCGTAGAAGCACCTGTTCGGTATTTTGTGATTCTAAATAGAACAACTGATTTGACATTTCAATGATTTTGATTAGCATTCCATGATAGCATATAAAAACAGTTTATGATTTGTTTGAAAGTACTTTTGTTGGAAAGGGCTTTTTCTGTTTTGATTAGTGCTGGGATAAAATTTTCTCTGTTTACTTGTTTTGGGAAGTCATTGACCAAACATTTGAGTGTAAGCTGTTTTGATTGAAGACAGATTATGTCAAAATCCAAACATAGGTACCCTGTTGTTGTAACATATTTTTAAGGATTTTTCCAGTTTTTTCCTTCAAACTGTATGCCTATTGTAAGTATTTCAGGGAGGGTTTTAGCATGAAACCAGTGACTAATTTAATTTCATAGTTGAACTGTAAAATTATGCTCGTATCGCATATTGTTTCAATTATTCTAGGAAAAGTAAGGCTAATTGTGGTGAAAGAATACTTGGAGTAGGATTTTCCTGTGTTTGCTTTTGTTATTATTTTACTGTCAAATGACAGTCTTTTTGGACATAGGGGTTTATGGTACCTTTCTTTGATTGCAGATCTTTGAGAAAAATCCTACCAAGATTAAGAACTACGGAATTTGGTTGCGTTATCAGAGTCGTACTGGTTATCACAATATGTACAAGGAATACCGTGATACTACTCTAAACGGTGCTGTGGAGACAATGTACAACGAAATGGCATCTCGTCATAGGGTCAGGTTTCCTTGCATCCAAATCATTAAGACCGCCACCATCCCAGCTAATCTGTGCAAAAGGGAGAGCACTAAGCAGTTCCACAATTCCAAAATCAAGTTCCCCTTGGTGTACAAGAAGATTAGGCCTCCTACTAGGAGCCTGAAAACAACCTACAAAGCTAAGAAGCCCAACCTGTTCATGTGATTCAGCATTCGAGTTGCTTGATTTATCAGTTTGTACTTTAAGAGCTTTCTGAAGATAATTGTGTTTTAACAAACTCCATTACCAGCAAACTCAGACAGTGTTTGCATTTTTCCTAGTTTGTTATTTATCAAGTATTTTGTTATGCTGTTATTTATTTTTCTCTTTTTGATGTACTGGTACAAGCTTGGTTTTGAATTCAGTGATAACTTTTTGTTTCGAAGGAGGTTTATAACTTTCTATTGTTTGTGCACTCTTATTGCTGGAAAAAAGTAATTCATGATGCTCATAGCTAATGAGCCAGGTTTTGCGAAAGCTGATGAACAAAGCAGTGTTGGTAATTGTGTCCAACCTTCTACGTTGTTTATTCTACCTTCAATCATTGCTCATTCATTGTTGTTTGGAGTTTGGACTGTTGTTTTTCATGAACTTATTTTAAAAAATCAGTTTGTTCTCGAAAGAACTGAATACAAGCAATGCATAGTGAGTGCATACAGTTTTCAAGAGTACAAATGAACGTTAAGCAGTATCAGTTAGCCGAGAGACAGAAATGTGCCCTAGCCAGCTTGATTGGAAATATAAAATATCTGGATTTGTATTTTCTCCTTCCCTCATTCTCTCCTTCATCACATTGTATTTATCTCTCTAAATTTTAGATAAGATCAAGAGAGAAAATAACAAAAAATAAGATCAAAAGAGATAGGCGCAACTTGGTAAGGAGGGAGAATGAGAATGAAGGAAAGAAGAGGATGGAGAATGAGAATGAAGGAAAGAAGAGGATTCAAGGTGAAAACGTCCTAATTTTGCAATTTTTTTAATACTAATGTATGTAGTTACTCCTTTTGTCTCATTTTAAATCTCACTTTGCGATTTTTTATCTTTCTCAAGATAATTGACACATGTCAAGGATTCCTTGGTAAATATTTTTTGAAAATTTTAATTTTTAATCTTGGATAAATAAATTGATTCAATTTTTTTTTTTTAAAAAGTCATGGGAAAATAGGTGGTTCTTATTTTTTATTTTTAAAAACTATATAAAATTTCATGAGAATGTACATTTCCATCTTCTCATGTGAAAATAAATTCATGGGAATTATGGAGGTTATGAGAAGTTAATTAATTCCTTAGCCATGTATTCCCAATAAAAATTAATTGTACCGCACGTATCCTATATAATAGTTTCAGTTCATTTTATGTTTGACTAAGCACCAAAAATTTGTTAACAATTTGGCAATTGTAGATTTGTAGTAAAATCATTATCCTCTGCCATATTAAATTTATAGACAACGCATATTAAATCCTGCTTATGTTGACATAAAAAACTTTTTTGAATCATTGTCAAAACAATTCAAATCAAGAATTGTACAATAGTGATAGTAGAACTCAATAGTTATTAACTACAAATGAAATCTTCGATACTACCTTTTCAACACTTCCTCTACTAATATTAAATCATGTGGATTCCACGATTTTGGACATGGTCCCTTAGAAATTTTCGAGACACAGTGTTGGAAAAAATGTCCAGGACAGTTGGTAGCACTCCTGATTGCATATTGCCCACACGACTGCAAAGCTAGGGTTGGTTTCTTTTGGGATAACATTAATATAACAATATTTTAGGCTATTCATTTTTCAACACAGTAGACTTGAATAAAGTTAAGAAATGGATAACATCCGATGCAAATATAAAGTAAAAGCACAGTCTAGTTACAATGTGAGCAGAATAGCAATAGTTCAAATTGGAAAGCATTCCTCGATTTGGCTTAGGTGGCAAATTGTAGACTACATTCAGAATTTAGGAGCACTCCAAACATTCTCAGTACAAGTCTATCAAATGAACATACACTCCTCTGTAAAAGCATCAGTCTTTCCTTAGGTCCATGAACTCACGATGAATACCACTGGCATTTAGGATGACAATTTCAACCTTATCCCCCTGTAAAAACATACACCCAAAGTAAGTTTAAAGCTTGTCCTAATGCAAAATGACAATTAGTAAAAGGACCACAATTTTCTGCAGTCAAAATAACCCTGCATTCGCAGTCGCGAGATTTCAACCGCCTGATCTTAATAGGACAGCTTGTATTTCGAGTTTGCAGAACAGGTCTTAAACACTAAGTCAAAACGTGGATCATCTGATTAAGATTGGACGATCCATTTTCATATGTAAACAAACTTACAGTGTATATATCTCTCTCAGTTGCAGATGCAAAAACAGTTTTGACCAGATCAACTGCTTCTGCTTCAGACAGTGGAGTAACGGCATCCTGCAATAAATCATATTTTAATGTAGAGGTGTTATTCAAAAATAATTTAAAGCATCAAATACTTAAAGAAAAACACCAATTCAAGAACTTCACCTGGGCAGGTAAGAGGAGTGGACTGGGGGACTTCAGTTGGTTATCAAGAAACGGCATAATGAGAGTGGAGCCAGAACCCTGAGAGCTATATCCCACCCTCTCATAGGAACCAACAGCATCATAAGTAAAGACACATCCCTTTCCTATTTTAGGTTGAAGATGAAGTCAGAGTGAGCAAATACAAAAATGGGACACAAACAAGTATAGAAAGTTTGAAATAGCGCACCTTCGCTGTCAAGGCCACCCAACACATTGAAAGAATAGTATGGAAAGAAGCGTTTGTAATAAAGAGTGTTTGAAAGCAATTGAGCCATTGCAGGGCAGCTCATTTGCTTGTTGTGTTGATGCTGATATGTCTGCATTCAGAATCAATAGTGTCATTTCAATCAGAAGCTTTGTCAAGGTAATATTAAAAACAATGGAAGCATGGAAGGTACATAACAGTTTGTGAGTCAAACACCACAATTTCACCAAATTTCAAACTGACATCTAACAACGTAATTGATAAGGTTATACACATTGATAAAAGAGTAAAAACTTTAATAATTGATGCAATGCAATTAGTATCATCAAATCAATCAAGCATAGTATTCCAAAAACCTTGACATTAGTCCAATAGCAAGAGTAAATTTTGACAGAACACTTGGCCAGTTTTTACTTTCCCCTCAATCCTGCATATCATTTCTTTACAATTTTGGATATCCAATTATATATGGAGAGAAGGACGGAAATTGGCGTCAAAAAGACGATAATAATACAATTTACACAGCAGATGATGATTATGCAAAACAAATAAAATTAGGAATATAAACTTCTATAAATTTGGCTTAACTTAATAACTTCTATATAGAAAGGATGGTAAGGATTGTGAGCATGTTTAAAGGAACTTGTAGAAACACTAGAAAAGAGGGGTGACCAAAATAGTCCAATAAGTATAGGTAAAAGGAGACCAACAAAAATTATAGTGCAGAACATCAAAATAATATAGAGGTGAATGGCTGATCTCAATCCTTACAACTCAATACATGACATGCATTACGTTAGGAACCCAAGAGCTGAATGGAATAGAAAGAACAACTGGATTAAGAAAATAAGAAAGACCACAAGATAACCTCTCCTCCAAGAGTTTCCCCTTCACATTAGAGTTGCTACTCCATTCACAAACTTTACAATATTCAAAAGCTACTCTCTACCCTTTGTGTTCTCCTATTTATACACATACTCTCTAACTAATCCAAATAACTAAGTACTATAGCAACTCTTAACTACTTTAATTTGCCATTATTATATATCGTAACACATTATGTCATGATGGGTGTCAATTAATCAATGTATCTAATTCTATATACCGAGAAAAGAGGTTTTCGGTTACCATGGCAGTATAAACCATCAAATGCTCAACACTGCTTTTGTATAACTAAGAATATTGAGTTTTTAGTTTATTATCAGAATATCTAAAACCCAAGTCAAAGCAACATTTAACCCTAGAGGAGTACTCAGAGTTTATTCTTCTGTAGTTCTAAATCAGTTATGTTAACAAGTAGAGATATTAAAAGGAATTTGAAACTGAATAAAGTTTCTTCTAAACTTCCTTAATCCTTACTCAACTAGAAAATATTTCCAACATAGTAAAGCATACAAACAGAACAAAAACACAAGGAAATTAAACAAAGAAGAAAGTTTCTCACATGCTGAGCCATGATGTTCCCTGAATATGTTTACAATCTAAATAGTATTATTTATTTATCTGTTACAAGGATTGAGATTCTTAGACTCACCAAATGCCTAGCAGACAAAACCTTCTGCAAAGCCTTCACATCAGCTTGAAAACCAGAAGAAGCCATCACACATTTCTCAGCTCTGACGCGAAACAAAACGCAAACCCCAAAAACCTAGTTTAGACTTGGCATCTTTTAACAGCATAAACACAACTTAAAAAGAGGCATTTGTCTCGAGAAAATTAACACCACTGGAGGTTTTACAATAATAAAAAAACAATTGGGTTTCAGCTATATATATATATATATAGAGAGAGAGAGAGAGAGAGAGAGAGAGAGTTGTGTAGGATGAGAAATGGCTTACAGGTGAGAGATTTTGGAGTAATCGCGGGTGAGGATGCTGTAACCGGTGGACATCCTCGTATCGGCTGCGATCACACAGTAATCCGATCCGGCAATTGCGACACAAGATCTACAAATAATAATGATATTAAAAAGATAATAATTGAAAAATAGTTTAATAAACTGAGGGGAGAGAGAGAGAGAGAGAGATTACCCTCCATTGTTGTCATATGGGGACCAATTAGCGTGTTGTTTAGTCATGGTAAATGGAACTGGAAAACACAACAACAGAAAATGTTAACGAGAAGATGAAGAATAGCGTAACGGAGATGAGGATATATAGGGGTGTCACGGGTGATAGGGTATATGCAATTATTGTGACCGTACACGAACCAAACTACCCAAATGATATTACAGATTGGTTTGGTTCGGGTGATCTGTCCAACTTTTTAAAAAAATGTGGAAAATTGCAATTTTTCCAGAACTCTATCTGCTGCAATTATCACAAACCATAGTATAATAGAAGGTACAAACCAATTTAGCAATCCAAAATACAAATCAGAATTCCTCCAAAACACAAACTTAACACTTCACGAAAAAACAGAAGCCATGAACTTAGCAACTCAAGCCAAATGGACAAACTAACCAAA
>Ga0315915_1008607_pt1 | contig 11869 bp, 2 predicted proteins | sample MpolbnodulesMG_FD_207738 | JGI IMG/M metagenome (GOLD analysis project Ga0315915, IMG submission 207738) | Medicago polymorpha root nodule microbial communities from Los Angeles, California, United States - branched nodules | ecosystem: Host-associated > Plants > Roots > Nodule | place: USA... | reverse complement strand
AGGATATGATTGAATGTGAGCAGTTCTACATGTTCCCTCTTTTAATTTAAATAAATCTGAACCACTTATTTAATCTATTGGTGTTTTTCTCGTGGTTCACGGGTGAGGGACCTAATTGGACCCTCACCCTAGAATCCACCCAAATATAAATACCTATTGGTGGATGTAGAAAATCTCTAAAATTGTGAAATGGGATAAAAAAAATCCTGTTTTAAAAATGAAGTGGCTAAGGCCCTGTTTGGATTGAGCTTATGAAAACAAATACATAAGCTTTATATTAATTTATAAGTTCTCACTAATGAAAATTCTATTTTCATAAGTTATTTTTTCATAAAATATCTTAACAAGTTTATGAATAATAAATAAAAACTTATTTATTTGCATAAGCTATTTTCCATAAGTTCAATCCAAACGGAACCTAAATCTTCTTAATTTAAAAAAAATAGAGCGATCAAAGTGTATTTAAGTCGATATATTTTTATTCACACTACATGCAGAAATATGTTTAGCCGAAATTAAATTAGATATGATATATTATTTTTAAACTAAATTTTGCATGATCATCATATTTATTTTCCCTTTTATACACTCATTTGAGTTGAAATAATAAATTATCATAATATCTATAATTAACATAAAATTTGATACAAATAATATAACGTAAATTGGAGGATGCATGCACTTCAATTTTTGTTTTATAAAATGTGGGGTATATATGCATGATACCAAACCTTAACGTCATTGATCGTAGTGGCAGGTTTGTTGTGTATGCTATACACGTATATACAACTCAGACAAGTAAATCAATCTCCATTTAATTCCCATTTATATTATAGCTAGAGATTATCTGATTTTTAATTTTCAACTGTCCAATATTGAATGATTTGTTTATCTGCCAGATGAGAATATCCTCTCGGATTTTATATTTAAGTCAATTTAATCGTGAGATAAGACAACTTGCTGTCAATTAGTTGACCATTTTGCATAGTTTCTTCTCAATCTTAATGCATGCATTGTATATAACTAAGTTACGTCCACTTAATACCTAGTTAAGGAATCATCCTAGTTTGATCTCCGAAATAGGGGCGAACACATTAATAATTCAAGTGTGCACTAGCACATATACTAAATTTTTCAAAATTATACATATTGACCAATCCTACCGTCCACATGGGGAGGTTCGTTTAAAGTTTTGTATAGACTTGTCCACCGATATTGACACTAGAAATAATTGAATCTGAGACATTGATATGAGCACATTCGAAGATCTCAAATCAACCACTAAGTCAATTTCAAATGGATATTCTCTCACTTATATATTGATCAACATTCATATTTCCATCTAATGTGAGACTTTTAATTTACATTTGCTACACAACAGAGGTAAAACAAAGGAAAGAGAATATAGTCACATGTGATGATTACTTTTCTTCACGGTGTAAACGATTAAATTGATTCCTTAAATTATACTAATGTTAGTCATTTTAATCTTTAAATTTTATGAATAAACCCATCTGTCCTTGAAATTGTAACACATTAGGTACCGTAGTCCCCATGTCATCGCCACATCAATCCAACATCATAGAATGATTGACATGTAAGAAACTACTTGGGACATATTTTCCTATGAGTAACATTGAAGTACTAAAACGGTCGACATTTACAATTTAGGGACCAACTTGTAAAGACAGATTTGAATCCATCAGCTACGGACCATAAGCATGAAGAGGTGTGGAATATAAGGTGTTTATATACACCAAAAATAATTAGTCATATAATGTATTCGTCATCACTCGAGTAAATGATTTTGTCTATCAACTGCATGACAATGAGTTGATGTTGTATTACAATGTGTTAACATTTGGATCAACTAATGGAGAATCGACTTACAAGCAGGCTCTGACAATGGGGCAGAGTGGAGGCGGGTTTCACCTTTCCCGTCCCCATACCATACTCCCAAATACTTATATGTTTCCCTACTCATATTTAACGGGGATGAGAAGTCGAATTCCATCCCCATCTCCGACGGGTTCGGGTATCCCTGCCCCATCTCCATCTCCGCAGTGGATAATTTATTTTAATAAAAAAAAAGTATTTTTCAGCCCCGGACTCAATGTTGTAATGCATTATCCAACAAATAGATGATGGTGATCGATGGCTATGGTGATGGAGAAGGGAGAGACTGAGGGTGTGAGGTGGAAGGAGAAGAGAGAACTTAGAGAAGTGAGTGTCGTCTAAAAGGAATAATAAATTGTTCTTTTACATTCGGGACGAGTTTGAGTGAGTTCGGGGTGAGTAAATTATATCCCCATTAGAGAAGTGAGTGTCGTCTAAAAGAAGTATTCTGAGTTTTTGGTAGTGTTTAATAAAGCCAAAATGACCATATAATATAGTGAATCATAGAGTTAAGTTAATAAATCATTAAACACACGATCAATTAGACAAGCATTGACATGTATTTATAATTTTCCTTTATTTTTCAAGCATTCTCAAACAATAGTTCAACTTTCAATACTAGACGCTCCTTGAAGCGAACCCACAACTAATCAATGAAGTCTCTTTTTCAATGTAATCAATTGATTGAAAATGAGATCATTGTCATAAGTGCAAATTAGCCAATATACCGTCTTATTAATTGAGTAGACAAACCTAATCAATTGGTCGCACCAATAGACGGATAAGCATCAAATTTCACACGACAACACAAGGTTTATGAACAAGGTTGAATCTTTCACACAAAATATGAAAGTAAACATGTGTGGAATATAAGGTTAATGAGTTTTTTTTTTTAGGATCCTCTCGTAAACTCAATTCTACAAAACCAACTATATCGTGATTGAACTATAATTAAGAAGTCTTATCCTTAAAAATATGGTCCAATTTTTAAAACAATTAATGATCGAGGTAACGATTCTCCTTTGATTGTTGGTGACCATGTTTGAGTTTTGGGTCCATCTCAGCTCTATTTACTCATGCTTCCCTTCACTCGTGAAAGCTACATATGCAGATCATATAAGTTGATAAAAAAAGATACTATAACAAGAAACAAGGTCGAAGAGGCACCATTATATGAATGTAGTAAGAAACATCGGATCAATTGCAATTGCATTGAATGGTTGCTATCACCAAAGTACATCTCTACTATACTAACAATTAAGAATCGTCTTATATGTAGAAGGAAGAAGCTGAAGTAATAGAGAGGGTGTGTAAATTTACTTCTATTATTGTATTATGAATCTGCTGCATGCGACAATGACAAGATCGTCAATATTAATATCACATGCAAGCATATATATCCTATTGGCTCCCCCAACCTTTCAATAAATTCACAAAATTAGAAAAAATTTCTGCAATTCAAACAGGGCCCTCTTCCCTATTCTATAAAGTTTTACAAAGTTAGTAATGATTTGTTAACATCACATAATAAATGATGTTCAATAAATGTTACTCAGATGTGTGTTAATATTGTGCTGTAAGATCACATGAGATTCACATGGCAGGTTGAAAGCCTAATGGAACTATAGTGTTTGCGACTATCTTCATACTTGGAAAGGAAAATATATACTCTACCATTGTATGTATCTGGTCCTATATATACGAAAAAATCATTGTATGCATCGGGTCCTATATATAAGTAAAAAGAAAAGAAAAAGAATATGACTCCATAGCGACGACCTTGAAGTTTTTTTTTTTGACAAAAACAAAATGATATATTTTTTTCAAATTGATAGAATATATCAGATACAATAACATGATCAACATTGTTAAAACGTAAAAGGTGAATATGCGAACAAACTCACATCACCCAAGTTAATATATACAATGACAAAATGTCTACAAATAATTTGATAAAATCTAAATCACTAGAATACTCATGCTTCCGGATCTGCACAGTCGACGTTCAAATCATTGATTGAAGTTGTGTGTGTGATTTCACATAGTGTTTTTCACTTATTTCACAGAGAGAGAAGTTTATTTTTTTATTTTTATTTTTAATTTGATAGTTTATTTTAAATGACTCTATATTTAATCCTCATTAGGAAGAATTAGAGCCGATGACAATTAGTTGAACAACTTGAACAAAGTTTTGGACTCGACAATTAATTTATTGAATATGTTCATGAAATTATGTGTGTACATCAATATGTACTCATTGGTCCGGATTTAAGACATATGCTTGGAGACAACTTCTTTTAGGTAGTTTATATTTGGGTGAGGATTCTCTCCATTTGATAAAATAAATGGAAGTACATGATTTGGAGAGATATAGACACATAAAATAGATAGTGGGTCCTACCACTAAGTGGGTCCCATCATCATTAATTTTTTTTTACTTTTTTCAAAAACATTTTGAGTCTATATATCTCCAAATAGAGAGGATACAAAATGGAAAAGATCTTGACCCTTTATACAAAATTGTTTGGTGTTACATTTTACATATGCCTATTCCCGTGCATTCCTATTTGTTAAAGATGACAACTCTTCAATACTCTTAATTTAATTTGTTTAGGGTTGAAACCAGTTGAGTTGGACCAATAAAATATATACATGAGTATCCAACTTGCAAATTAATGTCATTAATACTTAACCATTTGAAAATAATTGGTTTTTTTTATATATAATCACACACAACAGGTAACTTTCTTATAAAATTTAAACAATTCAATTTTTTAAAAGTTTTTAAAGGTAACACTAATTATAAAAGTTTTTTAGTAGTTAATTTTTGAAATTGTTTAGGGTGCTAATTACACTCTAATTTTTTAGAAGCAAAGAGTGCAACTAGCACCCTAAACAATTTCAAAAATTAACTACTAAAAAACTTTTATAATTAGTGTTAACTTGCATTTTCATTTCGTTTAGATTTTGGTATTTTATAAATCATTTTCAATCCAAGCTAATATGAGAAATTATTTTGAAATTGATTTTCTAAGATTTATATGATTTGAATTTTGATTGAAATTTTTTATTGTTGTATATGGAGTCAAGATCCTCTCCATTTTATACCTTCTCCATTTCTTCTATTTAGAGAGATATAGACTCAATTTTTTTTAAAAAAGTAAAAAATAATTAATGATAGTGGGGAGGATTCTTTCCCACTATATATTTCATTCCAAATTGTATACTCCATTTATTTTATCAAATGGAGAGGATTCTTTCCCATGATGTATTTGGTCGAAAGGAAATTTAGAAAATTTTCAATATCACCTAATTGGAACTTTCTATGACAACCAGTCCAGAACCTTGAAAGAACATACCATAGGATCTAATTAAAAGGTGACTAATGAATATACATTGCGAGAGAGACGAGATTTGGCCATCACTCAATTGATCCTAATATGTCCAATTTAATTCACTTCGTCAGTCTTTTTTTTATAAGCCAAAGTAAAATGACATCAAAAAGAGTGGCTCCCAACTAAGTTGATATCCTACTCTAATCTTTTGTCAAATGCTCATAAATATTATTAAAAAAAGGAAAAATTACATAAAAATTGGGGGAACATAAACCTAACCCAATAAAATCACACAAGAAATTAAAACAACACACAAGTGTATCAACCTTTAATTAATCATAAAACTAATTAAAGGTCTTCGATATGGTGATTGAACTCTCAGTCAACACTGAGGTGGTTCATGTACCTCATCTCATTGCAACAATGACAGCAAGCTAAACGACCATTTCAAGCTCCACAGTCCAAACCAAACAAAGTGAATGGTGGATCTTAAACTGGCGTATGAATCGTCTGCCAACACATAAACCACTCAAGATCTATCGAGTCCCCCAACCATTTACTATTGCAAGAGACAGAAAAAATTTCACGCCATTTTTGGCCATAATCTAAATTTAGTCACACGATCAAACCAGCTTTGAAGACGATGACGACCACGAACCCAACCGACTCCAATCAACCATCGACACCAACACCAAGATAACTGCAGATCTCAACAGATCTGGAAGAATCATAGATCAAAGGTTGCGAACGAACCAAGTTTGACAACGTAAATGAGGATGTGAATAGAAGCAGAAGAACCACCTCCGCCTTAACCTAAAACCAGGGTGACACGTCAATAACCCAACTGTAGTCACAACAGCAGCCATAACCACCGTCGGCTCCAGAACCAATCATGTCAATGTCAACAACCACTGCCAGAAACAGGGGTTTTGTTAGACATCACTGATTTTAAGAGAAACCGAAGTGAATTTCATATCAGAGTCGATCCAAGCTCACATTTCAGAGGAACAAACAACCACAACCAGTGATTCGGTTGACGACAACCAACGAACACAACCAGAAACTCAGCCGCTGTGAGTTTTGGTTTGGAGTGGTGCGGGTGGCCAGCGCCAACCGTCTTTAAATATAAGCATTCATTCAATGAAAAGAAGTCTCTTTAAATATCAGATTTTAAAAAAATATTAGATACATTTATTTTTACCTTTTAATTAAATTCGTAATTACCCCTTAAAAAATCTCTAATTAATATTACTAAGTGTTTTAGAATAGAGCTTAATCAATATACTCTATTAGTGCATTATTATTTTACACATGTATGTAATGTGTTGTCGCGTCAATTAATAAATATGCCAATTCATTTGTTTTCATATTCATTAATCAACGTGACAACACATAATTGGATATGTGTAAAATAATTATACATTCACAAAGTATACTAATTAAAATCTTTATAATATGAACAAAAATTTAGATCAACTATATACATATTAAAGGGTAGTTTAGATATATCTATATATAAAATGGATGTATTAACCCTTTGTAAGCTTAAGTTAACAGGTAGGAACAATGCATTGTAATATGTAAGGTTAGTCACTAACTAGACTATTTGACAAAAAAAATGATGCATTAACTACAATACCTACTAATATTGATAAAAAGTGGAATAGGTCATGCTAACTTGTGTCCCAAGAGCACGAGTTAAGATCTTCTCCATTTATTATTCTCTCCATTTCATCCATTTGGAGAGATATAGACACACAAAAAATTCAAAAAACTAAAAAGTAATTAATGATGGTGGGACCCACTTAATAGTAGGACCCACTATCTATTTTATGTGTCTATCTCTCTCCAAATTGCATACTCCATTTATTATACCAAATGGAGAGGATCTTTACCCGTACTATTTAAAATTAGGATAATTCTATGGTGAAGTCGTGAAAATGACTTTTCTGATGAAGTTAACACTAAAACATCAAAAGTGTAGTGAGTAACACCCCACTGTTTATACAGTGGCATTAAAAGTTCAATCCTCATAGTATCATCGATTCATCATATTAGCAAGACTACACTTAATCTAGTTTTATCCTACCTTGTTTTAAGTGTAACACCCCACAAAGTGTAACACTTAAGACTATCACATAATATCATCAAATCTGTTTGTATGTTAAAGATGCCAACGATAAAATAGTACATGTAAGTCCAAGATGTTGCAAGCATTACTAGATGAATTACTATTGATCATTAATCAGTAATCAACAATTTAAAAATGAATCAAACATTATAATCAAAACTAACTTTTTCAAAATAGTCAGTTTCCTGACTGCACCGTAGAAGCTCCCTTAAAATTATAGTATCTAAAAAAAAAATCTTGTTCAAACATTCACACAAAGAAAAAACACTCTTAAACAATTTTTTTATCAATTAGCATATAGGTAAACAAGAGAAATTCAAAACATATCAAACAGTCGAGTCACTACAATGATGTTCTCTGTATTAGGAGAATGTATAATCCATAGGACATTTATGTCATGTGGTCCTCTGAGTCTTTTAGGTGCCTACATAGCAAATTAGAATGAGACTTATATGTCCATAAGATTAAGCTCAAGCTAACAATATGTCACACACATTCAATTGGATTGGAACCCAAAACCTCACAGTTGTATGTGTGAGTTTAAGATGATGTTTGTCACTTTTTGTTATGATTCAAACAGCACATGAGAAAATACACTTGGTAAAATGTAATTGGTTGAGGTAAATGGACATGTATTGTGCATAAATAGGGAAAAGATGATCACTAAGGGTTATGGAAAAATGATGAAGTCTCTCCTCTCTCCCTTTTGTACTCTCTAGTAGAGTAATGACTTAAGTCTTTGGACTAAGTCTTCTTCTAATCTTCCTACTAGTTTTTTAAGTTGTTTATTTACATTGTATTCGATCAATTTCTCTTGTATTGTGTTTTTCATTGAATTCAATACAAAGGGCCAAACCCTCTCAATGAAAGCACCATTGTAAGGAAGAGAGAAGAGACTTTATCATTTTTCTTCATAACCCTTAGGCTTTGTTTGGATTAGTGGTATTGGATGGAATGGAGTGGTATGTGATGGAATGACATTATGTTCCATTGTCTGGATATTAAAAAAAAGAATGAAATAGGATGGAACCTGATGGTATCCATTACTTTCATTTTGCTTCCCCTCCAATTTGGAGGGTATGGGATGGAATGACATGTTAACTTAATTTAATAATAAATCATTTACTATTTTATCCTCATATTATTTTTTATCAATCACATGTATGCAATTTTCTTCTTCGGGCTATTACTTTGGCCAATATGATTCCAAGCTCCTTAAAAAAAAGAAAAATCTCACCCGAATCCATTCCGCTCTGTTCCATTCCGTTCCGCTCCATTATGTTTCATCAATTCAAACAGAGCCTTAGTGCTCATCATTTTCCTATTTATGCACAATACATGTCTATTTACCTCAACCAATCATATTTTGCCATCATTTTTATATATTTTCAAAAATACAAAAACAATGCAAATTGGTTGAGGTCACCATTGTAAGGAAGAAATGGTCCACTAAGATCATTATTCATCATTACAAGATATAAATGGTGACCTCCATATTTAACAAATTTATATATTTTCTATACTAGTCAATTGATTTGATTTCACTTAGTTCAGAGTCCAACTCACCATAATGATGTTTTTCTTAATTTTTTTTTTGTTTCCTTTACTTTTTTCTTTTTTTTTTGAGGAATTTTGGTTTCCTTTACATTGAGTTGATTGTTACTTATACATGAATTAGTGTCTTCTGTCATAAAAGACAAAAGTCATGTGAATCAGACAGACAAAAGATGATATTTCAGTCGGGTTGCAAACATAAATAAATGTATGGAAGAACATAGGAATAAAATAAAGGGTTTATTTAACCGGTGTCCTAAGAAATCTAAAAATAAAAAAATTGTTTAGAAATATAAATTTTTACTTTTTACTAATTAATTATTACATCATTTTTTAATAAATTTTTACCTCTTTTATCTGCTCAACCAATGCTCCGGGTACTGGTTAACATTTGACGTTAAATTCAAAGAGCCAGTACATCATCCATACATGGCTGCGGTCAAAAACCGTACTGTTATGTTAGGACTTAGGAGTAAAAAAAAATTCTTCAAACAATTTTGTTCCTTACCGGTATAAAGCTTAGTGATACACTAACAATATTTTTGTAGAGTTTTTGAGTTCACACTCTTATAACATATGAATTAAACCTACTTTGATTGGTCAGTTAGTTTTAATTTGAGACTTTGAAGTGTGTTTCTTCTTAAGGTATATGATTCAATTTTCTTCGGGGTTAATTTGAGTGAGCTAGTTGGGTCCGTTTGATGGTCAGGATAGGGAGACAGGATATGATACATTAATCATATCCTGCTTAAATATCATGTTTGATGCACCAAAGGGATATAATGAAATAAACCATTTTTCTATCATAACCTGACTTTTCTTTGTAATTTCTATCCTGAGTATAGGTTGAGTTAGAAATTATCCTGATGGGATTAGAAGATCATTCCTTATTTATTATCTTGATATTCTGCCATTTTTAAAATATTGTCAATTTTTAAAATAATGATAGCATGTATTTTCTATTATAATTAATAACATGTCATTTTTACAATATTTAATTAATTATGAGAACAATTTTTTCATTTAATTATAACGATATCCTGTTTGTTATCATGTGCGCATCAAACACATGATATGATTAATGTTTATCATGTCCTTATCATATCTTATCGCTATCCAGCATTATATCATATCATGCCTCTATCCTATCCTGACCATCAAACGAACCCTTATTTTAATGGTAGAAAATATGTTGACTAACAAAATACAAATTTTGTAAACCAAGTTGATTGGGCTCCAGTGACAAAGAATTCATTCCAAGGACGTACCCCGGAAATACCGGGTTCGATTCCCAAGAAAAACAACGCTTGACCAGCGCACATGCCTCTACGCACGAGGCAGATTAGTCGCCCACCTTTAGTGGGTCGAAAACCGATGCGAAAGCCAAAAAAAGAAATTACAAATTTTGTAATTTTAATATTGTAGCTATTCGTTACACATTAAGACACGAAAATGAATATCTCATTTTTTTTTATCAAGTGGTTTAACAATTAAAATATATTTTAGCTTCTAAAAAAAAATAAAATTAAAACGTCTTAGCTAATTGAAAAGCTGGCGTTGACAATTTCACCTTGTTTATTATAATGAAAAATGTGATATACGTCACATACCTGGACCCCATATACGTACACTTGTATGCATTGATATATGTATATATTAACATATAACATAATCAAACATATGCACTAGCCACTACATGAAAGCTGCTGGTAAAACAAATATATTTCGAGAGATTCCTCGTTAATTCGAATGTGCGACAAGCTATATGCACGATAGTCTCACGCAATGCTACTTTAAACTTCATCACGAGTTGTGGAAAGCAAGATCATTATTCATCATTACAAGATATTTTATTTTGATAAGAGCATCATTATTATTATAATATATATGCAATAAAGTTGCACTTCAACCTAGTAGTGGTGGTATCTTAACTCACAAATTGAAGTATTTTAATTCTTCATTTATCTATGGTACCTCTTTCAGTGAGCATGCTAGCCGAAATTAGAGGGAACCTTGTGCTGTACCATTAATTTGTTATTGCCTCTTAATTTCATTACAGTAGTGTTTTCTTATGAAGAAGATTTAGAGTCAAAGGATGTCTCAGTTTAAAATATGAAAGCAAACTCAGATAATTTCTAAATGAATTTATATTTACTCTCCTCTAAAGATATTGACGGACTTGAATCCAAAACATGTGGGTACGGAAGACATGTCTTTTTACTATTAGATTAAACCCTTAAAGTTTCATTAGAATACTGATATCTAAATATCATAAATCCAGCATCATATGTGAATTGCTTATAATACACTAAACAATACTGTGTGATGGAAAGAGATAATAAATACACAAATAAAAAAAACATAAAATTGAGCTAGACAAACTAATACCATAAAAAACACGTATATTGACTCCTAATAATGATATTTGTACACCTTTAATCTTTATACATAAATCAACATCTTATTTTTTTATCTCTCTATTTTCATCACATCACTAACATATTACATTTATCATGTTACTTTCTCTATTCACTTCTCCCTCAAAGTGTAGAATAGATCATGTGCGTTCAAGAAATATTTTCCATTGACTAACAAGCAATTATGTAGCCCGTGCTCTGAAGATGAGCTTTATCTTATCATTAGCATCTGTTGAAATATTAATAGACTTTAGAAATCCAGATACAGCAGATTGAAAATCCAAAAACAACATAACTTACTAATTCCTCTTTCCACACACATTTCATCATTTCATATACATAGTAATAACTTTTTTCTATGAACTTGAGGGTGAACAAAAAAAAAGTATGAGAATAATTAGAATATAGAAAGTAATATTTGTTTAAAATTAGCTTTGTTAAATATTGGTGTATTTATTATTATGACTAGCGAAAAGACGGACACTCATGTGCCCGTCTTTTCGCTCCTTTTATTGCGCTTTGAAAATTATTAACGG
>Ga0315915_1008605_pt1 | contig 11871 bp, 4 predicted proteins | sample MpolbnodulesMG_FD_207738 | JGI IMG/M metagenome (GOLD analysis project Ga0315915, IMG submission 207738) | Medicago polymorpha root nodule microbial communities from Los Angeles, California, United States - branched nodules | ecosystem: Host-associated > Plants > Roots > Nodule | place: USA... | reverse complement strand
TCACCCACACTCTCAATGAATCCTAAGAGAAAACACAAAAGGAAGCTTTTGATCCTTCCAATGGTGAAATCTCACTACCCAAGGTGTTTACAATGTTTCCCAACCCAAGAGAACCTCACTACAAAGACACTCAACCCTAAAGTTACCTCCTTTGTAATTCAAGTTCCTCTCACTTCAAGCTCTCCTTCAAAAATCTGCAAAGGAACACTTATATAGTACACAAAGACAAAATCGCGCCACGATTTTAAGCGTACGACACAAGGTACAACGGCCTTATCCAGAAATCGTGTCACGCCAGTACTAAATTACGCCACGATTTGCCTTCAGCAGAAACCATCCATTCTGCCAAGAAAATCACGCCATGATTTTGGCCTTTACAAAATCAGAAATTTGAAGTCAATTTCAACATTTCTCCACCTTGAATTCTATTTGGTGATGATATTGTAGGGGTGGAATACAATGACTTTGTTGGACTAATGATATGCATTACAAAGGCTATGAGAAAATTAGTTAAAGTTTGAATTTTGGTATGTCTTTGAAATGTGGATATTCCAGTCGTATGTAGTTTTTTTTTTAAAAAAAACCTGGTATTACAATGACCCATTGTATGTAGAAAAGCCTCAAGTGTCTTGGTCTTCAATTAGCTACCAAAAAGTATTTGTCTTTTGGAATTAACAGATTCAATGCTCAATTAGTATTGCTTGGAAGTCAAACCTAAACTAGCGGTGCTCAATTAGTATTGCTTATATTTGGCCTTAACTTTTCCTCTTTTGTCATCTAAATTCTGTGCTATAGACATATCACTGCATAGTAACTTCATTTTATTTTCTGAAAAAACCTATATTAATATGTTAATTGTTAATTTGTTAGTATTTGTTGAAGGTGAGAATCAAACCCAAGACCTCCCTTATCGCTCTACTTCCTCCGTTTCTAATTATAAGCATAATTAGCTTTTTAGGTTCATTTAATTAATATGGACCACATACATCATTAATTGAATGAACATAAAAAGCTAATTTTGCTTATAATTAGAAACGGAGGGAGTACTCTTTAGCTCTCTCACCTCATCCACCAAGTCAACCTTTTATCCCCTTTTCAACCCCTTTTTCGATTCTTGATAATCTCACCTAACATGTCTTCAAGCGCAATTATTCACTTTAAGTTCTCGATACAAATGTTTGGAAGTAAGGCGACCAAGTTGGATTATGTGGAATGTTTTCCTGATAGATATCGAACCAGAACTAAAATGATCGACGACGCATGGGAGCTGTGGAGTCTAATAATTTTTGTTAAACTGATGATATGCATGCCAAAGACTCAAGTGTGTAGATAAGCCTCAAGTGCCTCAAAAATTCTTGTCCGAACTAATCAATGTATGTTTGAAACTTTTTGCCCCTTGAATTCTTCATTTTTCCTTTATTCTTTTAACATATTTTATATGTAAGTTCTTCTCTAACTGTTAAATTAACTTTGAGATTGTTCAAAAAAAAAAAAACTTTTGTGATCAAATCTTACATCTTTCATATCAATCCTTATTTTGTTTCAAGATACTACTAGTACTAAGCTCAATAGTAAGTACATACAAGAGGACCATTGCCACTATTCAACCTTTGAGATCAAATCTTACATCTTTTGTACTACTAAGCTCAATTTGAACAAACGCAATAGACATGCCTCGGCTAAAAGAGAGTTTTTGAAAATTGCTTTCAACTAGCAATTGACCATACTTTGGACTGAACAAAAAATCGACAAAAACCAATTGTTTATCATTTTACATGCATAACGAATTTTCTCAATAAAAAAAAATGCAAGGAGTTCGAGAATTAATTGTCTAATGATAAAGTAGATACAAATTTTGGGCGTGTTAAGTTCATATTAGGTACAACCTTTTTTCAAAGAGTAACTTTGTTTTGGTACTTCAATCTTATCTTAAGAAGACAATTTTATTAGAGACGGGGTATCCCATACTTTGTAATCATGAAGAACTTGATTAATACAATGGAGAATTTTCTAGCGAAAGGATAGTGAGATATGAGGAATGAATTTTCTCATATGCGATTTTTACATGAGAGGGTTATGTGAAATCTCACCATTCAAATTTATCTCATCTAAATTTTTACATGTTTTACTTTGATTTTAAATGATGAGATATTTGACATTACTCTCACAAGTAAAAATCACACATGTGAGAATCCATTTTCACGAGATATATTTAGAATCTTACCTTGATGGGTCTCTATATAAGGTTTGTATAATTTTTCGATTGAGAGTTTACATATGAAAGAAGACATTGTGTAGCAAAGGGTAATGTAGACTTTACTGGTAGGATTGTTTCTTACAGTTACTATTTCCATCTCAACAACATCAAATATTTTCACTCCATTAAACATGTGATGTCCAACAAATATTTTCACTCCATTAAGCATGTGACGTCCACCTCTTTTGTTCCACAGCTGAATCTACTTACAATTACTTATCATTAGGGATTATTTAGGCCTCTTCAGTAAATATTGTGCAAATTTTTTAAGATAGGTAGGAAAGGGCTGCGCAAGACCCCACCTAAAATAGGAATGGTTTTTGTCGAACTTAGATCCAAAAGCATATTAATTATGTGAGAAGCTAGCTGAATCAATTTACTATAGGCTTTTTCCTCATAATTGATCCCAACCAAATGAATATAATGTAGCCTATTGCACACTTCTCTTTTATAACTCATGCTCTATATTAATCATTCTCAATTGTCCGATGTGAGACAATTGAGAAGTGCACTTCTTGTATTTGGATTATTAATGGCCAAAAGATTGCATTGTATTGTTTTTTTTCTTCTGTAAAGACAAAAGATTTCCTAAAAAATCAACATCTTAATACAAGATGTGCAATGATGGAAGAAATTACATGAAAAAGTTGCAGAATTAAAAATTGTTGTACATAACAAAGCCAAAATACAACAACAATCCATAATGGATCATGATGACACAACACAAAGCCAAAAGCCTCAAAACTAGCCATATTGTTCTAATTTTCGACTCCATGACCGATTATGTACTTGTTTAACAGGTCTTTACAAGTTTCTTATAAACTGAAAACTTTTAAACTTTAAGTGGAGGGAGGCGCACAAAAGAACGTCTGAAACCTTTTGCTTCGTGATCTCCTCATATTTTCTTCATCTTTCATGTCAATTTTTATGCCTTTTAAGAATATAGTTTTGATCTCGAAAAAGTATTGAAGAAAATCAAGCGTGGCTATACTAGTCCAACTTTGATTAAGTTATGATTAAGTTTCTAATGTGGGACTTACATAACATGAAACTGATGAGCAGTTTATACACTAACACATACATTTGCCACCTCCATTAGGCCACAAAATTCATGCAAGTCCTCTGCTCCTACCAATACGATCAACTGCAAAGGCTTCATCGAAACCAAGACGAGCTCGAATTTCTTCTACTTTGTTTGCATGAACAAGTGTCTCACTAAAAAAATTACATCCAGTATTTTAGTCTATATTTCCGAACGAGGTCAAGTAAAGTTGGAACTGCACTCAGGTTGCCTAGACCCCGGCAGTGCACATGAAACACATTGTTCCCGGCAGGCCTGACTGTCAAGACTTGTCGATAAAATATGAGTGTCATAAGCCTTCTCCACAGTTTCCCCTCCATCCAAAACCGCATCCGATGCATGTTGTGATGCATGAGGGTTCGTGTGTTATCCCTCCTTTTGTACCTCATGTGATTCTCCACCCACCATGTATGTGCTAAGTTTACGTTTCTTCTCTTCAATATTAACTTCATCATTATTTTCTGGTTTTTTCTACATTACCCTTTAATGAATTAGGGCAATATACCCATATCAAAGAAAAATCCTCTTTTCTTCATCTTTATACTTAAAATCAGTTATCATTTTCATCTCAAGAACATCAAACATTTTCATCTTCTTCATTCAACATTCAACATGTGATTTTCATCTCATTCATTCCATAATTAAATCATATTTTCATTAGAGATAAATTACCCCCAATTCATCAAGAGATAAATGAGATAAATGACCCCAATTCATCGAGAGGTAATAATGTAGTCCTCATTAATAATTTTTTTTAATCATTTTCATCTCAAGAACATAAATCTTTTTCATCTCTTTCATCAATCTCCTTCTTTCCACAATCAAATCTTACTTATAAATCACCACAAATTCATTAAGAGGAAATTTAGGCCTATCAAGAGGTAACTAAAGCCTCTCCAACAAATAATTGTGCAAAGTTTGTAACTAGGTAGGAAGGAGCTGTAGAACCCCACCTAAAATAGGGTTTTTTTTTTTAACTAGATAATGGCGTTGGTCAAACTTAGATCCAAAAAGCATATTAATTCTCATAGCTTTTACGGGTTAAAGAGATCAACTCCTTTAACCTGTACCAAGCTACAAGAATCAATTTGTTAGGGATAATTTCATCCAAACTGAGCCCAACTAAATGAAGATAACGCAACTAATAACACCCTTATGTTTTATACCTCATGCGCTATACTAATCAGTCTCAATTGTCCGATGCGGGACAATTGAGAAATGCACTTCTTGTATTTAGATTATTAATGGCCAAAAGATTGCATTGTGTGTATATATATATATATATATATATATATATATATATATATATATATATATTTTTTTTGAAACGGTAAAAGATTGTATTAAAATTCAATATCCAAATACAAGAAGTGCAAATATGGAAGAAAATACATGTAGAAGTTGCAGGATTAAAAAATGATTGTACATAACAAAGCCAAAATACAAAAAAAAAAATCCATAATGGATTGATGACATAACACAAAACCAGAAGTCTCAAAATCACTAATTCCTTCTCCCTGAACAACAAAAGTGCGCCCTTGATCTGCAATTATGCAGCAAGAACTTCCTAACTACTCCAAATCCTCGAAGAATCCGAATCCGAATAAGCCATCCTCAACAGAAAACGACACAGGCTGAACGGGACAACGCATCCTCAATTAAGGAGAAAGTCTAAAAGCTGGATCTAATAAGTGTTGCTATACTAGTACAGCCTTGATTATGTTATGATTAAGTTTCTAATGTGGGACTTACATAACATGGGACTGCTGAGCAGTTTATACACTAACAAAAAAAATTGAACCAGTGAGTCTGCGTTCCAAAGGCTATAAGATAATGAGTTATAATTGTAGGTAGATGTTAACTTTAGGGTAAAATCAATCTGGTCTTAAGGATGACTAATTTTGCGTAAAAAAATTAAAACCTCAGGTCTTACTCAAAATTTCTTGCAGAAATCAATCAATGTATGTATGAAACCTTTTGCTTATTGATTTCTTCATTTTCCTTTTTTATTTTATTTTTTAGAACAGTTGTTTATATGTATAACTTTTCTCTCATTATTAAGTTAACTTTGAGATCAAATCTTACATATTTCATATCAATCTTTATTATAATTTCAAGATATAGTTTTTATCTCAAAAAAAAAGTAGTTGAGGAGAAAACAAATAAGTTTGGACCTAAAAAAGGAGGCCATATGAAATTCAGGTGAGTGTTTTTTTGTTTGTTGAAATAGCCATATGAAATGAAGGGAAAAAAAAGTCATGCCGTGAGATATTGAGCAATGGAATTAATAGAACACTAGAAACAGATGAAATTTGAAGTGAGATATTGTTGAAGAACAATCAATGTCAATGTATACAAACTTACCGTGAAAGGTCACATTAGATCCTTTACAACCATTGTTATATATATCAGTTCCTCCCATAACATTAAATTACACATGGAAAACTTGCATGTTATCATTGAAAATTTGCATAAGAATTGTATGTATGAATTTCAAAGGGTACTTACCATTTCATTGTCTACATAATTATCACTTAATTGAGAGAGAGATTTTATCTAACTAGAGGCTATTAACTTGATGTAAATGACTTGTGTAAGATGTATTTAGTTGTCAGAATCCAACTTCGGCAAAGTAACTTTCAATGAAGGACTCATTATCTAATAATGGATACTCCTTCTGAAGCTCTTGTCTTGGTTTCAGTTGGATTCATAAATTCGGTATTTATTTCTTCACACCAAAGTTAAAACCTGATCCATTAGGCTATGAGGTACTATGTTGCACTGATGAATTTGGAGTTCAGAATTAAGCAACTTGTAAGAGTTATACTTTAATTGGCAGCATCTAAATTGATAGCATTAAAGACCTTTTAAATTAAGGTAGGATGATAATGGTTTCATCGAGAGAGATTAATGTTCTTATCGTTCATGAAAAGAGAGAAAGAAAATTAGAAAAGAAAAGAGTATGAAAAAAGAAATTTGAACATAAGAGAATTAATTAGGGAAAAAAATAGTGTGTTTTGTCCGTTTAAGCATTGAGAATAGAGTGAGTTACCGGTAGTTTTCCGAGTTAGTTTAAGAACGTGGAGATTCATGAATAATTATTTCACCAAAAAATAATCTTAATTAAAAAACACCACAACATTTTAATATGTCTAATAAGCATGTACTTTGTCAATTCAACAAAACACATGTATTTTTCCATTGTCAAATTCCACTAAAGACCAAAAGTGAATATATTTGAAATAATAGATGTTGGATAAAAAAAAAGATTGCATGTAAGTGAGAGTCATCCAAAAAATTATAGTTAATATAAAAAGTAAACAAATGACATCCAAATATTAACAAAAGAAATCATCATAATATTGGGACTTATGTGGGAGACTACATTGGGTTGTATGATCACATTGTGCTAAGACCGACCATAATAGTGAGATTGACATCACATCTTCATCCAAAGTGTAAAAAAATTAGATATATAGGTCATCTCAATTATATTTTTCTCAATAGCTACTCTTGCATACAATATAGAAAAACTTACACTTGACACGTTAATATCTCTCTATTAATTGTCAACTATTTGTGTTTGTCATCCACCACCAACACCACTCCCGCTCCCCCATAATGTTGAATTGTGATATTATACAACCATTGGCCGAGCACGGGGGAGACAACATTGGTGTGGAAGTGGATCAACACATTCAAGATGGAGCAACCACACAAGTAAGAATGGTATTACATCTTCATCTTAAGTTTTAAGGTTTAAGTATATGTGTTGTTCAACCTCTACTTTTTTTATCCAATGTTAGGATTTAACTCACTTTATATACCACAATATTATCTCCCTAAGTATTACGAAATTCTAGCTAAGTATTACGCAAGATCGTTGGTTTGTTGAAATATTTATCTATAATTACTAAATATAAAAGGGATACATATTTTGGGGTGGCTCCTCTAAAAATGATTTTTAAGTGATTTTTCACTTACAATTTTGTATTAAAACAGATTATATTGTTGATTTTATTAAAAAATTAAAAATTATTTCAAATTTTCTATTTTGTTGGTGTCAGCGAAAAGGATAAATATGTTTTTATAGAATATTTATCAATAAAAGCTTGAATCTATTTTAACCTAAAATTAAAATGTCCAAGACGAACGAAACTCAAAGAAAAAGACAACCAAAATTGAATGGCTTGCAAATTTCTTGAGCAACAGTTCACCGTGAACAGTATCAATTTTAGGAATAATATTCATGTAAGTAAGGTGATTGATAGTTTGGGTCGATGTACACTCCATTTTATATGGCATGCTCCTTTTCATTAATTCTTCATGGTTCGATGTGGGACTTATTATCACTTACCAAAGTACTTATTCCCAAGTTGGTATGCACATAACACATATACACTCATTTAGTGGATCAACGGTTTACACATTAATTCACACATTTTCCAGCTTGATTAGAATCTAAATACACAAAATATATATATAACCAATTTGTGCAGAAAAGCCTCTAGTGTCGTATTTAAAAATTAAAACCTCTTGCAAAAACCAACGAATAAATCTCTGAAAAATTTTGATCCATGATCCATGATCTCTATGCAACTGATTAGAACCTCATTAACTTATTCGTCATATAAAGAGTGTTGAACATTTTGCACTGCCCACATGTATGATCTGTGCTTTATACCAAACATAGCTTCTCCTTTTCCTTCTTTTTGTTGAATGTTTGCAAGTCAGAACTTACCCCCTGCTGAGTTGAGAACTGTAAGATCAGTCAAGCAGGCTAGTCAAATATTCTTGTAATAGCAAATAGTAGTAGGAACCCTCAAGTAGTTTTGATAAGTAATCAATTAGTACTAATTTTGTCAAATAGTGGTGATGGTTTTAAACATAGATTAAGCTTGTTTTTTATATAACTTCAATCTAATTCCTCTTATTAACAATGTGGGAAGTTTGCTAAGTCACCACTCATTACTCTGTCTTAAACTTTAAACTTAAAATTGGCTGCATCTAAGTTGATAGGGTTAAGACTTTGTTATTCTAAAAAAAAGGTTAAGACTTGATTTATCATATCCTGAACAATTCTAACTCTAAGTGAAGACTTCAACGATGAAAAGCATTGGATCATGGATCTTTTGCAGTAGACATCAATTTAAGCATACTTTCAATATTACTTAAAGACATTTTTAAAGTTGTGCACACAGATTCTATACTCACTTAGTGGATCAGTAGTTCATATACAAACTCACATTTTCCATCTCCATTAGGAGGATCCAAATGGGCAAAGTATGACCAAGCATATTTCAGTTGTGGAATCTAATCGTTTTTCTTTGATCTAATGATATGTGTTCCAAATGCTATGAGAAGAATAGTTGAAATCTGATCCATTAGGTCTTACTGATGACTGATTTTTTTGTAGAAAAGCCGCCTCTTGTGTCTTGCTCAAATCAAATTCTCTCGTACTTGTAGAAACCAATGAATGAATGTATCAGACCTTTTGCTCCATGATCACCTCTCTTGTACTTTTTATTTTTTCTGAACATTTGCTCTCTCATCTCATGTTTGGATTGTGGTGGATGCTTACATAAGGAGGTAATAATATGATTATTGTAGATCGAATTTGAGACATTTAGCATTTGGTTGCACCGAATAAGCTTAACATAAGAGAGGAAAATAATTTAAAATCAATGATATAGATCTACAGTACATTATGAATTTGGAGTACAGAAGCAACAGAAAATGACAATATGGCCAATCCATTTCAAGAAAAACAATATTCTTTAGACTGAACTTTTTATAAAGTTGCAAATGCTATTTTGTAAAATCATGAACAAAAAAGTTACAAATCCAAATATTTACCACTTTATGCATGTACAATGTGTTTTTTTTTTTTTGAGGAAAAAAATAAATAAAATCATGGGCAAATAAAAATCATATAGGATACTAACCTTCATCTGCAGAGTAACCTTCATTTGAAGAGTAACTTCTTGCTGCACAAATCAAAAGCGAAGTTTTATAATAAATGAATGTTGACCTAACAACACATGTTAGGATTCAAGATTGTTGATTGAAACTATTTTGTTAGGATCTAAAACTGTTCATATATAGAAAGTATTAGTCTAATTAGAGAATATCTCTATTCAAAACCATGACATTTCAAAATTTCAAAGGATTACACATTATCCCAAAATGTCCATGATTCTGAAAAGAGTTAGTCCCTTGTTAGATATGCCTATGCCTACCAGAGATGCACATAATTCTCTTATATAGCTCATGAAGCCAATGAAGGTTGAAGGTTTGGTAAGCAACTAACTTGCAAGGTCGTTTGTTAAATTTCCGTTGTCGAAAGGTCGTTGGTTCAATTTCCGATGTCGATACAAAAACCTCTTAAATCTTAGATGGGACATATGTAACCTTGTCGTATGTTCAACTTCCTCTATCAATGCAACATTGGTGAACCGGCCCCCATAACACAACTCACCAAAATTAAAGTATTTTTAATTAAAAACTTAAAACTATTTCTACACTCACCAAAATTGAAGCATTTTTCATTAAAAAATAAAGGGCTGTGCTAACAAGTGCCCGAAAGATTTAGAAATAAAAACAATAGTTAAATTTTATGTTAAAAAAATTGTATACTTTGGTATGAAGTATGTTAAATTTTAAAACAATAGTTAACTAGTGCCCCGATGTGGGACTTATATTACCACATACCAAAGTATACTTATTTCCAAGTTGTATGCACACGACTTAACTACACTCACGGATCAGCAGTTTACACTATGAATTTTTGTATGAATATGGAATGTGTACGATGGCTGTATGTAGTTTTGGGTAAAACTAACTTAGTATTACCGATGATCAATTTGTGCAGAAAAACCTCTAATGTCATATTTAAAACCTCTTGCAAAAACCAATGAAGGAATGTACAGAATCTTTTGATCCATGATCTCCTCATAGATGTTGTAATTATAACTATGAAGTATGAACCTCTCTGCTCTGCTTAAATTTGTTTTGATCTCATGATATCATTCATCTCCTGTAGGTTCAAAGTGGTGAAGTGGGATTATTATTGGAGCTGGCAAGTGTGTGGTTATAATAAATTTGTTCAACCTAGTTAATGTTTTGCACTGAAAGGAACAAATACAGTTTTAGAATGTTAGCCTTTTGGGAGCCCTTTTTGAAATTCTCGAAGGTTTGAGTTGAACCAAAACTTAAAGGGAGTTTGAAAATAGTTTTCAACCAACAATAGACGCACCTCAGTTAGAACCTCGTTAGCTATGTTATTGCACAAAGCACAAAGATAACTATTATCTGCGACTAAGTTGCATTTATAGAATGTCATGCTCAACTTATTCTTGTTATCAACATTGTGACACAATGAAGTTAGTTGCTAAATGTTCACTCATCACTCTATGCCTTGAACTTTAAACTTAGAATAAGCAGCCTCTAAGTCAATAAGGTTAAGACTTTGTTTATCATATCCTGATCAAATTTAAGTGAAAACTTCAAAGATAGAATGCATTGGATCTTCTGAAGTAGACATCAACTTAAGCATACATTCAACATCAATATCGAACATTTTTTTTATAAATTGTCTACCCTATTATCCAATTACTTTATGTTCAAAGTTTCTTCTAAAGACATTTATCATTTTGTAAGCCTATTTCATAGTGATTGTCATAATACATTGTGATATTATTTCTCTTGCCTACCCCTCATGCCGTTTAGACCACTTGAAGTATTGGTCCAAGTTAGACCAATTGTTTTTACCTTTATATTATACCTTTATATTATATAAACCCTCCAAGCTTTATCATGGTTTTTCCGCATCAAATCTATTTCTCTCTCTAGTTTCATTTCTTTCTCTTTAAAATACACCCAAAGTCCCTATCTCTTCTTTTTCTTTTATTCACACCCAAAGTTCCTTCTATAGTTGAAGGTAAATCTCTAGAGTCCAGATACTTCAAAATAGATGATGTACTAGTATTCGATATGTATCTTGCACCGATACCGGCCTGATACACCTCGATACGTATCAGAAAAGTATCCGGAGATTAATTTTTTTTTAAAGAAAATCCGGAGATTAAAATTTATATTTTAGAAAACCAATTGTCCAATACTTTTCAATTACATCGGAGATACGTGAGGGATAAGCGGTGAAAAACCGAAACTAGCATGATACGTGATGTTTCTATTAAAATCCAAACTCTCTCCTTCAAGATGTAGACCTTTATAACAGTGGTTCGACGAGGCACGACTTCCGCGTCACCTCACCTCCGGCGACCATTGCACCAGTGTGGTTTTAGGAGGTTGTAACAAACAATTCACGCCGGTGTCTTCTAGTTATTCTCCCGGCGGCTGGTTTTCATGGAGGTATTGGTTTTCGGTTCGTGGTGGTTTTTGTGGTTGCTGGTGGTGATCTCGCGGTGGATTTGGTGGTGGCTCGTGGTGGTAGTTTTTAGATTTGGATTTTGATCTAGATCTAGATCCGTTTTGTGGTGGCTGCTGAGAAAGATAGGTGGTGAATTGGGAG
>Ga0315915_1008604_pt1 | contig 11872 bp, 7 predicted proteins | sample MpolbnodulesMG_FD_207738 | JGI IMG/M metagenome (GOLD analysis project Ga0315915, IMG submission 207738) | Medicago polymorpha root nodule microbial communities from Los Angeles, California, United States - branched nodules | ecosystem: Host-associated > Plants > Roots > Nodule | place: USA... | reverse complement strand
ACAGACTCTGTTTTTCTAAGACACTTGAGAATTCTAAGATATGAACTATTGAAAGAATTCTCTAAGTTGTTGATGTTTTGTGTTACGACGTTTGCACAGAGTGTTGGCCTTTTGCTTGATATTCTATATGTGTATTATTCTCCATGTCTTCATCCCTATTTATAGAGGATTTGAGAGACGTTGGGAATTTAGCCGTTGCATCAACTTGTCTTGTTTGAAGCTTTGATTCTTCACCATTGATCTTTTTCCTGATTTGATACATGTCCTATGAAGAACTAATTTCAAATCCATTCCTTGATATGGAGACAAGTTGCAGAGAAGGTGGTTGCAGAGACAAGTACAGAGTTAGTGGTCGTACACTTCGTACATTGTCCTTTGTCAACTCTGGTGAAGGAGCTTCTGATGAGATACGCTTCTGATGACCATTGCTTCTGATGACCTTGCTTCTGATGACGTGTCTTCAGGAGCTCTTCTTCAGACCCGTTACTTCAGACGCAGTTCTTCAGACACATTCTTCAGACGCATTCTTCCAGATGCTTTAAGCTTTCAAATAAATTCCTTTGCTCTTGACTTGTTCAATCAGAATCTCTATGAATAGTACTTTGATTATGATCATGTACACTTGAACAAATGTTTAGCATATCCAATTGATAATTTTTAATACCTTATTATCATCAAAACTCAAGAGATGATTTTGCGAAACACCCTTTGTTCCAACAGTGAATAGCTCAAAACTGAGACAGAGCGTATTGAAACTTGATAACCCACGATCCTTGCTATCAACGTCACTAATAACCGCTTCGAGGAATGAGGAAGAGGAGATCATCTCTAATGGAGATGCACATCAAAGATACTTACAGCGGATCTTGCCAAAGATAGCAGATTGAAGCCGAATGTGGGGTGCTGCGATCCCGCTAACAAGGGAGTAAATAATGCAAAACTCACAAAATATGTTTCAAAATAATCATAAAATTTCCGATACACAAAATAAGAACCTAATTCTTTTTTCAAACTCATCTAGAATGCTTGGAAAAATGTGAATTTTCAACGGTGTCAGGCAAAATTGGGATTAATTGCAGGATATAGATACAATTGAGAGGGTATGCGATACAAACTTCAGTTTTTAATTATTCTGATCTAACATTAGTGTAACAAAGTATACAATGCATAATATATGTAAGGTCTGGGGTTTAAACTCCGATTACCACCATAAAAAAAAAAAAAGTATACACTAGAGATAATTTAGGCAAAAGTCACAGTACGTTGGTTTCAACTTAAAAAAAAAATAGATTTTATGTTTCAAAAATTTAAGCAATTTTTAGAGATTTAAAAAAAAAAATTGAAAGCTAATTTTTTGTTTACTGCCTATAAAAGTTACTTTTTTTTTTTAATTAGATAATCTGATGACTTCTTTTTTATAAAAAAGAAATTTATTTTAGAGTAAATTTTTTTTTTTTTATAAAAATCCTAAATAAACACTTTTTTTACTAGATCCTAAATAAACAGTTAAAAATTACATAAGTGATTTAATTAATAAAAAATATAATTTTTCTGAATTTTTTTAAAACAATCGAACCATAAAATGATCTATAAAAATTCATTTTATAGTAATTGATTTTATTAATAATAAAACCAAAAAGGAATTAATTTATTTTATCTGTAAAATCATATCAATCTGTTTAATGGTTATAGTAATTGATTTTATTATCAATTTTATTTATTTTTCTTTCTTTGCCTTCCAATACTACTTCTACATATTTCTATAAATATATCCTACTTGAAAAGAAAAAAAAATAGAAGGTGAATTTTAGTGAGAGGTACACCAAAGTAAAATACGGAGAGAAAAATGATGAATAATCACGTTGTAGAGAAGAAGAACGATAACACAAAGAAGTCGATATTAACAACAACAATTTCAATTCATTCTAAGATTGAAAGAAACCTTTCTCTTGATGAACCCAAAACGTTACATCAAGATCAACTAAACGCAGCCCGGGTTCGTTTTTTTTTTTTTCTTTTCATAATAGCTTTAGTTGTTACATTTCTCTCTTTATATATTTACATATTATATATTATACTTTTAATATATTATTATGATGACTGAAAACTGTTGCAGGAGGAGGCTCTCAAAATCATGAACACCCACTCCAAAGAAGAAGCTTTAAAAATATTCTTAAAGGTAACATGAGTTTTCTTTAATTAGTTTTTCTTTTACTTTTAATATTAGAATGTTGTCAAATTGGAATTAGTATACTCAACCTCAAAATGCTTATACTGTATATGAATTCTATCAAAAAAATTAAAATTGCATAATGTGTTTTGATGGTGTCAGGGATTGGTGCCGCTGCCAAACTCAAGAGGAAAACTTGGATGGTTGAAGATTTGATTGCGAATGGAAAAGAGTGTTTTTATTTATTTTAGTTTCTTTTTTATTACATTTAACTGAGAAATGTTATTGATCTAGCCGTCAGACTAATATGAAATACTATGTAATTGGTATATTTTCCTTCAAAAAAAATGTAATTGGTAGACTTATATTATAATAAATTAGTCAAAAATATTTAGATGAGATGACACGGATCCTTTCTTGTTTAACAATAATCATGAGTTCGAATTCAATATTGGACATGCAAAAACATTAACACGTGACATGATTTAGGCATAATTAACATCTGCGATCTATAATATAAACGAATCAAACATTTTCTATACAATAATACACATCCATGATTTAGGTCTAAATCACGCCACGTTTATCAAGAGTGTAAATCAGGAACCGTGCACACCTAAGTAAATGGATGAAAGAACACATAATTTTTCTTTCTTAAAACACAACACATCATTATTCAATATAATATTTACACAATATAATAATATGCATATCTTCTTAAAAAAAATATACATATCGTCTCTCCCACAAAAAAATATACATATCATATTTATTTTTTTTAGAAAATCTACATATTATAGCTATACTCTTTTAGAAAAAAAATATAGCTATACAAGTATTAATATACAAATTACAGTTTTTAGTTTTTAATTGTCGAGTCATTGGTTCAATCTGATTTAATCTAGTTAAATACCAATAATTTTTTTAATTCTAAACCGGGTCATCTAACCGAGTTATTCGATTTAATCCGGTTCAGTCATGCGGTTCGACCAACAACTCGGTGATTCGACCATTAACCCAATGACCCAGTATCCCTACCGAGTCGATAACCGAACCGAGTTTTAAAACTATGCCTACCACCACAATACTCTATCCTGAAACCAAACGAAATGATACATTTTCTTTCATTTGAAAGATGTCAATCCTCGGCCACTAGAAGCAGAAAGTGTTAATGCATAACTGCAAGAAGAAGAAGAAGAATTGTTTAGGAGTATCAAAGCAAGCTTTAAGCTTATCTCTTGTGGATCAACTTCTTATTCTAAATTTTGCAAAGGAATATTAATTAAGTACGTGTACAATAGTAACCAAAAAGATATGTGTACAATTTATCCCTTTTCATACAAAAGTACGTGTGAACTTTTATATAAACAATTAATTATCACAAAATTAGAATGAATAGTTTTTTTTGTTTTTTTTGAGTAAAGAATGAATAGTATTATTGCATAGAAGTTAAATACAATTATATTTTTCCATTAAAACACAATTAATTTTTTCACATTGAAATTTAATTCTTGAAAACGAAAATTTCGGTCAGCTTTATGGTGGTAATATTAAACATTAAACTCCCTATAATTACTACTTGTACACATTTATTGACAAAGATTTTTATTTATTTTTTCATTATTAGTCATATACAAGACCATATTCATTTCTCTCAAAAAAAAAAGACCATATTCATTCACACCCGTAATTGATAAATTTGTAAATCAATTTGCAGTAAATCTTTTTTTCTTTACTTTGATATTTTTTTTCTACTTCGATAAAAATCGAGGGCAATGAAACATTTAGGTTCAAGCTGTTAATGAGTTTATACTTACCTCACGATTGAACTCCGGATTATCAAACCCCTTCCCTGAGAACTAACACAAATATTTTAATATTAATCTATCTTATTGCTATTGTACACATTTATTCACAAAAATATTTTCTCTTCATTTCATATACAAGGCCATATTCACTCACACCACTATATGAAATGAAGAAAAAATATTTTTTCTTCATTTTTCTAGCAATAAAACAATATTTTTTTTGATAAAAATGAGGGCAACGAAACAATTTAGCTCAAGTGATTAATAAACTTTACCAAAGGTAAATTGTTTGAGAGAGCCGAGTTCAATTTTTAAATGAAATAATTTTTTATCAGACTATACTTATCTCACGGTCAAACTCTAGATTATCAAACCCCTCTTCCATTGAGAACCGGAGGTTTTAATAAAAAAAAGCCTAAGCCCAAGAATTTATAGATCAACAAGTACCATTATATAAAACTTTTATCTTGACGTATCATTTTTATTTGGGTGATTAAAGTAATTGTTGTGAGATTAACTCATTTATTAGACACATTGCATTATATTCTGATTTCTGCTCTTCCCCCTGCACAAAACACTCGCACCCTGCAGCCTTTTCAATTATACCGCTGCGTGAGTTAAGTCACGTTGCGTGACTTAATTCACGCACCTTGTAATCTATGCGTGACTTAAGTCACGCACCACTGGCATGTGCGCGAGTTAACTCACGCACGTTGGCCGGTGGTCAGAACTGAAGAACACACGTTTTTTGGACGTGATCAGTTTTTCAACATTCAATCCACACGTTTTTTACCAAATTTTACACGTTTTTTGACCACATTTATGTTTGTTATAACCTATACTACCATTCCCACCTATAAATACCCCTCCAAAGTTCCACATTTCCTCACACTATCTCACATTCTCTCCTCCCACTCTCTCCCCCTCTTTCTCTTTTTCTTTTTTTCTTCTATAGTCTCTAGGCTCTTTTTACCCCTTTAGGTATATAGTAATAGCTGTTGGGGGAAATAGTGGTCAGTCGGGTTGGGGAAAAAGACATCATCCCTTGAGGTAAAATTATGTTTGCTTCCTTTTACTCCCAAAATCTTTTTACCGTGGGTGAAAAGAATCATCATGGGGTATACAAGGAACCAAATTTAAATTTACCTCAAGGGATCTTGATGTCTTTTTCCCCAACAGGACTTATCACTATTTTCCCCAAGAGCTATTGTTATATACCCAAGAGGGTAAAAATAACTTTTTACCCCAAGAGGGTAAAAAGAAAATAAGTAGATTACTGAATTCAAATAAATTATATGTATCATCTATTGTAATGTATGAATGATATTAATAAAACGAGAGTTATATTTATTTATTTTATTTTTTTATTTGTATGTTTATGATTATGTATTGAATAATCAAATATTGAATAAATAAAATTGAATTTATTTTCTAGTTTTGTATTTAATGAATAAATAAATTAGAATAAATATTGAATTAGAATAAAATCGAATTTATTTTCTAATTTCGAAAAATGAAAAAAAAGTTTTAAACTGATTTTCTATATAAGTTAAGTTCTATCACCCATATTGTCAACCCAAATCTTTAAACGTTAAGTGACGGAAGGTACTAACTTATTCCAACATGGGTAACGTTTTGGACCAACTTGAAACTTTTAAAACGTAAGAGACCAACTTGAAACTTTTAAAATATAAGGGACCAACTTGAAAACTAAAATAAACATAAGGTATCAAACATGCAATTAAGCCTTGATAATATCTTCAGTTGATCTCAGCAACGTTACCCGCATATTGATCCACTGGACCATGCTGTGCTCCCAAAACATGCTCGTCACATTTTCGTCGTTCGTTAATTCCACCCAACTCAATGATACTCTCCCCTCGTCGAGCGTTTGACGTTTATACCGAACGTATTCCAACCTCCTTGTGTCTCTGAGGTTGACTCCTTGGTTGAATTCATTCAGTTCATCCCTGAGACCTCTTAACGTTACACCAAGGCACGGAACCTTCAACCTCTGAGGTTCTCCGCTGTTGAATTGTGCATGAATGTCGATCCACTTAGCCATTGTTTCAAATCTACACAATAAGAAATTAAAAATAATCAATGAAAAACTCATTCAAACATTCCATCAAACACTTGGAGTGTATATTATACATAAACCCTAAAACTCATAACTACAACATAAACATGCAAACATCTAAATATTTAAGCAATATAAGTCATTTACATGTAAATATAGTCATTTCTTGCAAAAAAAAATCAAAATTTAAACAAACCCTAAATCTAAAAAAATTCTCTAAAACTCAAAACTACAACATAAACATGCAAACATCTAAACAATTAAGCAACACAAGTCATTTTCATGTAAAAATTGTATGATTTCTTGCCAAAAAAACCAAAATTTAAACAAACCCTAAATCTAATAAATTTCTAATTTAAGGGAAAAAATCTAACATATAAACATAAAAGGTTAATGGTGTTTGATTATGAAAACTTACTTGTTATTGGAGTGTTGTTTGATTTGAACTTGAATGAATTTTGGTTTTGGGTGATTTGAGAGAAGTTTTTGAGATTTTAGATGAGAAATGAGGAAATGAGGTGTTCTTCCTTGTTTAAGATAGCACGTAGCGTGAGTTAAGTAACGCAGAGTTTAACACTTGTGTTACTTAACTAGCGCAGGGGCATTTTCGTCATGACTGCAGGGCGCGAGTGTTTTGTGTTGGGGGAAGAGCAGAAATCTTATATTCTACATACAAGTTTAGTAGAGATTAGGATTATGTAGTGGGCTCGAGCGATGAAAAGAATTTATTTTAATGCAAAGCCTTTTTTAGTAGAAGTAAGGTTAATTCATTGAATTCTGCTCTTTACCCAATAAAAATTGCTCGTTCCCAACTTAAAAGACGACATTTCCCCTGTGTGACTTAAGTCATATATCAGCAAACACGAAAACAGAACCTCATTTTCTAAACTTCCCAAGTTCGATTTTTTCCCCTCCAAATCTGAATTTCATCATTCTTGCGCCATTCAAAGCCAATTTCGTCCACAATATCAAGTAAGTGATGATTATCCTACTTCATTGCATTTTTTTGGTTGAAATTTCAGTTTTTTTAAGAAATTTAACATTTTTAGGTTTTTATAAATTTGCCTTGCATGTTAGTTTTTATGATTGTTAGTGATGAATTAAGTAAGGAATTGTATTTTAGATGTTGTTTAGAGTGAAATGTGGTAGTTTTAGGTATTTGAAATTGTTTGATTTTAAGTTGATTGAAAGTTGCACCGTATGTGTTTGATAAAATGTCACAATGATTTTTTTGTTTTTGTTTTTAGGATTGTTAAAGATGAATTTTGTTAGAAATATGTTTGTTAATGTTGATTATAGTTAGTTTGACTGCAATGTGATAGTTTACGGATTGAAATGACACTGCCGAAATTTAGGTGTTGTTATTGAATTGTTAGAAATGTTGTTGAATTGTTCGTATAAAAATGTCTCATAGATTTTTTGTTTTTTGAAATGTTGTGCATATATGTCTCGGAAGAATACGTCTTAGAGGCCTGATGAGATCAGTGACATAATTAGGTCAGGGAGAGTGCATAATTCTACTAGTAGTGCACAAAGGGAGAAGGAAGCAGTACACTCTCCTTTGGCTGGTTGATGTCGAGGGAGAGGGGGGGCACGAGACTTGGTAGGGTTGATGTTACGGGGGGATCAACGTCACAGACGGGTCCATCCCAGATGGTGGACCTGTCACAGTATCAGCATGAGCAGCATCAGAGTTATCAGCACTATCAGGACGCGGTGTATCAGCCTAAATATTATCATAAGGGATATCAGCCTCAGTATCACGAGGGGTATCAGCCCCAGTATGAGGAGGCGTATCAGTATGAGCAGCCTCCTCAGCAGCAGGCTGAGCCTGTTATGGAGGATGAGGATGGGGGCTTTCCAGAGGGCCTTATGAGTTGTCGCTTTTACCGAACTTCGGTAAACACGTGGCATGCAAGCTTTGGTGCGATAAAGTAGTAAGTATAGTTCCTTTATTTAATTTAATGATATGTTACTAATTATTTTACTTATTATTTTTTTACGTAGAATATTTCATGTTTATTTTATGTATTATTGTTTTTAAAGGTGTCTGTTAAAATACGTGACATTTATTTTTTACTAGAATCTTTCATGTTTATATTACGTGTTATTTTTTTAAAGGTGTTTGTTAGAGTGAGTGACATTTATTTTTTGCGTAGAATATTTCATGTTTATTTTACGTATTAATTTTTTAAAAGGTGTTTGTTAGAATAGGTGACATTTATTTTTTACGTAGAATATTTCATGTTTATTTTACGTATTTTTTTGAACGGTGTTTGTTAGAATACGTGACATTTATTTTTTACGTAGAATATTCATGTTTATTTTACGTATTATTTTTTTTAACGGTGTTTGTTAGAATACTTGACATTTATTTTTTACGTAGAATATTTCATGTTTATTTTACATATTAATTTTTGAAAAGGTGTTTGTTATGATACATGACATTTATTTTTTACGTAGAATATTTCATGTTTATTTTACGTACTATTGTTTTTAACGGTGTTTGTTAGAATACGTGACATTTATTTTTTACTTAGAATATTCATGTTTACTTTACGTATTAATTTTTTTAACTGTGTTTGTTAGAATACGTGACATTTAATTTTTACTTAGAATATTCAGGTTTATTTTACTTATTTAATTATTTTTTTTGTATTTCAGTTGCAAGCGGATCGTAAGGTGACCGACGTCTCGCACGGGAAGAAACTTAAGTTTTCTGCCTTGTCACTTTTGTTGCCGGTAGATGAAAACGATTGGTTCTGGGACCCGATGGATACATCTGGTCTAAGGTCCCTCCTTTTGACTGGGTACGAAAGCATCTCTCACAGGATAGTTGTTTGTTCCTCTTGCTGAAGTCTTCTATTTATAGGAGAGGAGCGCAAGACTCAAGGGAGCCTTTGAGATGAAACTGATTTCTGAAAGTTGAGATCGATCCCTAAAATTGTTGAAGCTTTCCTTTGTACTTTGTTGCTTGCTACGTGAGACATGAGCTTTGTACAGCTCATTTCCTTTCCATTGTTGTTGTAGCTTTTAATCTTGAGCCTAAAGAAAAGGCTTTTGTTGTACTAGGTTGCTTTCTTGTCATGTTGTGAGGTGACTATAAAGTGTATATCCAAAGGATCATAGTTTTATATTTGTCTTACACTTTTGTTGTGTTGTCGATTTTCTAGTGGTCCTTCTCATGCCAACCTTTTTGCACATGTACATTTGTAGTAAGCTTCCAATAATATTTCCTAGTCATGATATAACTTTATACTTGAAATATTTATTGCTTCCTTAAATGTGACATTCTCAATATTTTCATTGCCCTGTACGTGCTTGGCTTGTTTTGAACTTAAGTCCACATTTGAGACCAATGCTTGAGATCAATCTCTCACAAATAACTTGGTGCTTTCTTTAGTAATCGTATAATGCTTTTATACCTTTAGCTTAAAAGAAACACTCAAGAACACAAGTTATATAACAAATTAAAATCAGAATTAATAAAGTTTAATTTAATTAGTTTGTTATCTTTAAAACTAAAAATAGGGATTTAGATTTTATATCAACAATCTCCCCCTTTTCGAAGATGACAAACTATTGAATTAATTTCTTTATTTAAAAATTCTGATGTATTGAAAAGAGCTTTTTTTTAGAGAATCAGTGATTTATCAAATAAGCTCCCCCTCAATCTAAGCATTTAATTTCAATAAGCTCCCCCTTAATTTATGCTTGCAAAAATGAACTTGTAAATAAAAGGAGATGCATAGGAATTTTGTTTGAACCAAAATATCATTCATTTCCAAAAGATGTCGTACAAGATATGATCATTACATAATCCATGGTTCAACAGAAAAATATTCCTAGCTTAAAAATTGAAAAAACATAGCAGAATTTAAACATAAACATAAAACATAAAAGCATTAGCAGCAACAACATTTTCCAGTTTTAAAATACACCATGTAAAACCAATTCATTTCTCCCCCTTTGTCATATTCAAAAAGAAGGGGTGGCCTAGTACTGGAAGAATCGTGCACATCTAAGGCTTGGAGGTAGCAGGACCAGAGGATGATTCGCTAAAGGTTGGGCGTGGTGGAGTAACACCGAACCTTTTGCAGTAATCAACAATGAACCAATCACGAAAGTGAGCAACGTCAAGAACCATGAAGGATTGCAGGTTGTAAACAAGATCAAGTTTTTGAAGGATGGGACGAAGTGCAGCAGTCAGCTCAGACAAGGTCAGATATTGTGGTGGAGGTGCATTGCGAGAGGCAGCAGATGTTTCAGGAGTATTGGGAGGAGGTGGTGGTGGGGCAGGTTGACTAAAACTTTCAAAAGTTCCAAAATGTGAAGGTAACAAGGAAAGAGAACGATCAGAGAAGGTGTTACCAAAGTAATTTTGAATGGGGGCAGAGTGAGATCCTGAGTTGCTTAAAGATCTGAACAGAGAGTCCAAGAAGCTGGAACCGAAAATAGGAGGAGGACTACCTATGGAATGGCTGAACATTGGAGATACGACAGTTGGTTCACCACGAGCATTTTGAGGAAAGGCTTTCTCCGCTTGTTCGAACCAAGTATTTCATGGAATGTGTGATAAAAAGGGATAGTTTAAGTCAAGAACAGAGTTTGAGGCTTGATTGAGTTTCTCAGAGGCTTGAGTTGCGGGCACATCAGTGTCAGGAAAGGGAGCATCTTCACGACTTTCCTCCAGAATTGCATTCAACAACTCATCCATTGGAGCTCTTCCTTTGTCTTCCCTTTTTCTTTTCACGGATGTTTCAGCTTCATCAGGAGTAGTGTTAGATTTTGGAATGTCAATGGAGGGTGTTTTCTTCATATGAGCAATGTTTTTGGTAAGGAATTCAGAACACACAGTGTCGAATTTCTCATTTTCAAGGTCAATTCCAACATTTTTGAAAACAAGAGTGAGAAGCATACCATATGGAACATAAGACTTTGGTTTCTTCAGTTTTGTGGCGTAAATCATGTGTTGGATGATGATGTAGGGAAGATCAATTTTCAACCCATGAAACAGATGATACATTACCAAGATGTCAGTCTCTAAGACATTGTGTTTGCTTCCCCTACGAGGAGTGATGCAGTGTTGGCACATATTATGAAGCAATTTGTATTTCTTCTTGAGATTTGCAGATATGAGATCATCATCAGTCTCATATTTCACAAACATCTCTTTGATGAGAGCGAATCTTGACATTATAGCTGCAACATATCCTTGTCTTCCATAGCACTTTGGTCCTTCTTGAGAAACATCAAGAATTGTGGCTAGTTTTTCAGCAGAAAGCCGAATTTCTTTGTCTTGGATTTTTGAAACGATGAGACTTTCAGCAGGAAAAGCTTCTGCCATGAAGTAAAAGGTGCGGATAACTTTTGGGTAGTGGGTTTCTTTGATTTGAAAAAAGTTTTCCCATCCAAGAGGTTGAACGAATTTGAGAAGATTGATTCCTTCTGACATCAAATTTTCAAAATTATACACCCTCCATACACCGATTCGTCGTTGAGACCACTTGCTTTTGAAATCGCGATTCAGAGAGGGGTCATGTGTAACAGCCCGATTTCTGCTAGATTTATTCTATTATTTATTTATGTGTGTTAATTGTGCTCATATGTGATTAATTGCCTCTGTGTGTATTTTGGGTTAGGATTAATGGATTTCGGTGCAGAAGGGTAATATGGTCATTTTAGACTCAGGGGTATTTTGGTAATTTTGAGAGAAGGGGTAAAATAGTAATTTCATGGTGGGATTTATTTTCTTAAGTGTTTCTAGGGGGAACATTATTATTTTACTAAGTTACTATTCGGTAGCGGTAATTA
>Ga0315915_1008602_pt1 | contig 11873 bp, 8 predicted proteins | sample MpolbnodulesMG_FD_207738 | JGI IMG/M metagenome (GOLD analysis project Ga0315915, IMG submission 207738) | Medicago polymorpha root nodule microbial communities from Los Angeles, California, United States - branched nodules | ecosystem: Host-associated > Plants > Roots > Nodule | place: USA... | reverse complement strand
ATAGTCGATTGTATCATTGTATAGTTGATTTCCCAAACTATTCAATGATACAAAAGCTTTGGATTCCAATAGTTAAAGTGATTATCAAAACCTAAATTCCATGTCTAGAACAAAAGATTTAACCTAGATTCAAAAAGTATTTTTCAATAACAATTCAAATCCATAAGATTAAAATGAAAAACAAGAACAACCTCAACATCAAAAGATAACTAAGACCAAACAACAACATAATCAAAGGGAATACATACTAATAGAGTTGATTACATTTAATCCCAACAAAAGAGTTTAGTTACACATTGTCATGGTAACCTTACAAGGAGAAAAGAAGAGATGAAATGAGCAAGCCATGATGTCTCAATGATCTTGAAAATCCCTTCAATCCTTGTGCTCCTTACTCCTTAGGTTCTCTCTGATTTTCCCCTGTTTTCTCTCCCTAAAGTATCCTAGTAATAATCTCTGTTATGAAATGATATGATAATATGATCTCTCCTCCCTAAAATGAACAAATTGCCCTTTTATACTTGCAGAATTTTATGAACTCGCCATAGCGAGTTGAGCTTTCTTCCTCGGTGGGTTTCTGCCACGTCAACTTTGAGGGATTAGGCCGCCTTAACTCGCCTCGCGAGTAATTTTGCTCGCCATGGCAGGTTGGTGGCGAGTTGCCTCTGGTACTCTCTGCCTCTACTCGCCTTGAACTCGTCTTCATGCTCGCCTCGCGAGTAATTCACTTGCCATGGCAAGTTGACTTTTTTCACAAATCCTTGTTTTTCTTTCTTTCTTAGTGTCTTGACATTCAATTCCTGCACAAATGGATAGAGTAAGATATAAAAAGCGTAATAGGGCAATTGTTCATCTTTTTCTCGACTTTTTCCTAAATAACTTGTACGACAAGTAACAAAAGTGCCTTGAATGTAACATGGAATTAACTACTCTCTGGCACTTATCACCCCGCAAGACTCAAACATTGTTGTTTCCACCCACTGAGCTTATTTTGGATGTTCTGGACAATGTGCTTAAAATGCCCTCTAGTGGATCTACCAGTAATCAAATTAGCCCCAAGATATCTACCCAAACTATTGACATGGGAGAAACCAGTATGAAGTAAGATATCATCACGAAGTTGGTCATCCACATTTTTAGAGGAAAAAATCTGAGTTTTTTGACTATTAATCTTTTGACCCGAAGCTTGACAGAAGTGACCAAGGCAATGCATAACACAATGAGCTTGCTCAATAGAAGCCTCTGCAAAAAGAAGAAGATCGTCAGTAAAAAGAAGATCGTCTGCATAACATTATTTATGTTTAATCGGGTTATAAATAACTTTGATGTGGTTTTAATTAAACTATCGACTAATGTACAATGACACTTGTGTTTCAAAATAGTTGATTATTGCTTCCTTGAACCGAATATTAAGTTTTTTTTTTAGTTTAAGTTTTGTAAAATAATTAACGATAAAAATGAGAGTGTTTGGGGAAAACACCCATCGATCAAATGATTTTTAAGTGTGCATAAAAACCTTAAACCTATAAAATTCCACGGTGAGTTTTATTAAAATCAATTCAACCGCAGAACCAAACACAGTACTGGTTGATGTATGGTGGTGAAGTATAGAGGTTGAAATGTTTGACCCATGAAAAGAAAAAGTTGTAAAAAACAAAGAAAAGGCAAAGCAAAAGCGTTTGGACATAATATTCCTTCATCGAAAATCGAAGCAGTTTATTTTTCATGTCTGGACCCCGCATTCTCATGAGTTAAGCCGAGCCGAGCTTAATCGAGCCAATCTAGTGGGTCCCATAACCACTAATAATAATTAGGTGATCAGAGGCAGTCCACATGTTATGTAGGTCCACCTTCACGCGACAAATCCCACACTCGCGTGTCTCTCATCTATCACGCTTCCACGGTGTTGATCATGCATGTCCTCCGTATATTCTGTGAGCGTTCACACACGCTATCAACATTATAATAATAACCGTAAAACAAACTCACTCTGATCTATATAATCATTCTTTTTTCTTTTCTTTCATCAAAAGCAGTGTTTATTTGTTTGTAATAAAACCAAACGGACCAAACAAAAACAAGAACAACAACAACAGTAGTATAAGAAAGAACACATTCATAAATAACAAGGAACCGCATTCCTCGTGAGTTCATTTACTACTCTGTTTGGGTCTAAATCAGCTACGACGCAGTTCAGAGGTGCGGTGTGGAATGGCTTCTGACGGAGCAACTTCAGCGGCGAATTCAAGTCGTCGGAAGCCGTCGTGGAGGGAGAGAGAGAACAACAGGAGGAGAGAGAGACGGAGGAGAGCTATAGCGGCAAAGATTTACGCGGGATTAAGGTCTCAGGGGAATTATAATTTACCAAAACATTGTGATAACAACGAAGTGTTGAAAGCTCTTTGTGCTGAAGCTGGTTGGACTGTTGAAGAAGATGGCACCACTTATCGCAGGGTACTTTTACTTCTCTCTACCCTTTTTTTTTTGTTGGTGTTCTTGGAGATCTTGTTATTCTTCTTCTTAAATAATGATTTTGTATCTTCATTTTTACTGTTGGATTCAAATCTTGCTATAATTGGTTCGGTTTTTGGTTGGATCGAATCTGTTTGTTCTGGTTTTGATGAAATTTTGCTTCATTTTTTCAGTTAAATGAATTTCAGATTCTGTGCTTTTTAGTCAAATTAATTTCAGACTCCTCAATTAATCAACTACTAGTTCATTTTTCAGTGTTATTTGTGTCTTAATTGTTTTTCGAGTGAAATATTCTTGCTGCTTTGTCCAATTTAAGGTAGGTGTCTACTGCATGTTCTATCCATCCAATTTTGCCACATTGGAATCAAAAAGGAAAATCTATCTTCCGTGTGAAATGAAATGCTATCAAACTTAACAATAACAATTGAGCATCTTTCTTCAAAAATATAAAATAAAAATAAACAAACAATGGGTAATCGTAATTGGTGCTGTGTTTGATTTGAACAATCAAATCTGATTTGGGTATCTTTGAATTGATTTATTTGAGTTTATTTAATGATATCAGCATTTCTGTGACTATTTGGAAGAACTTAATTATGAATACAGTTTCAAACATGTCTATAAGTAGTTTTTAACTTAAACAATTCAACTTCATTTTATCGTTTACTATAAAAGTAGGTTGTATATAACCATTTATATGATAAATACTTATTTTTATATAAAAAGCTTAATTAAGTTATTCATTCAAACTTATTATTCTTTGTGAATGAACACTGAACAGGGATCGAGGGCAGAAACACCAGGCGATGGTGCAGGAAATTTTAACAGAAACAACCCATTTTCATCTCAAAATCCAAGTCCTCTTTCATCATCATTTCCAAGTCCAATCCCTTCCTACCAAGTTAGCCCCTCTTCCTCTTCATTTCCGAGCCCGTCTCGTATGGATGCAAACAACAATGCATCAAATTACATTCCATATGCTCGCAGCATGTTCCCCAACATGTCTCTCCCACCTTTGAGAATATCAAACAGCGCGCCCGTGACGCCACCTGTCTCATCACCAACCTCAAGAAACCCTAAACCCATGATTCCAACATGGGAATCAATTGCCAAAGCATCGGGGACATCCTTCAATCACCCTTTCTTTGCAGCTTCTGCGCCTACTAGTCCATCCCACCGGAACCTTTATACACCACCCACTATTCCTGAATGTGATGAGTCTGATACTTCCACTGTTGAGTCTGGCCAGTGGTTGAATTTCCAAGCCTTTGCAGCTTCTGCTAAATCAGTCTCTCCTACATTGAACTTTATGAAACCTGTAATTAATGAGCAGCATAACATGCTGCCACATAACAGAATGCAGGAGATGAGGATTTCAGAGCCAGAGTTTGGGGTGCAGGTCAAGCCTTGGGTTGGGGAAAGGATTCATGAAGTGGGCTTGGATGATTTGGAGCTTACTCTTGGAAATGGAAAGGCACCTAGTTAATGAAGACTAGTATATGGAATGTACCAGTTGCTATGAGCATTTTTATTTTATGTTTGAAACTATATCCAAAACTCTCATTTATTCTCTTATTTTGACATATATAAATATATATATATATATATATATATATCTTTCAATATCTTAGAATTTTAAACTTATATATAGAATAAGAATTGTTATTTGATTTACTTCTGTTACAGTGTTTTCTTCTATTTTCATATAATCCTCTAAAATCTATACCCAAAAGAAGATTTCTGGGTAAACTAGTAATGAGAGTGTAATGACCCATGGTTCATACCTACCCTTTGTTAACTTGACCGATTTAAAATGTTCAGATATTTCGGTTTTTTTTTTGGTCAAATGATATTTCTGTTAATTTAGCAAAACCATGCAACCGGATTCTGTTCTTTACTGATGGATTACACAATAGGATTCAGACAGTCAGATCATGCACAAAACCCAACTTAAATAGAATTATGACAGGTAAAGCACAAACAGGCTCCTGGATTCTGCAGTACTTTGATTAAATTATCTTAATACTCCCTATTTTGAGAAAAGTAATTTCGAACAATGACTTTGTTTCTTTCATGGAAAATAAGGAGGCACCTTTTATATTTTATGAATAGATAATTTTTTTTTGAATAAAGATGAATAGATAATGTTAATTTCCTAAATTTTAATTATTGTACTGTAGGTCATTTTACGAACTTGGAGTCAACGATGGTGAACAAATTCATTTTTTTCAATTTTAATCTGAAATATTTGTGTAGCACTACTTGTAAGAGAATGTGTCATTTTGTTTTTTAAAATCATATTATGTACTACTAGTATACTAGTAAGTTTATTCATCATTAATGAATTAATCTAAATAACTGTATTTATAGTCATATTACTAAAGTGGAGTTTAAAGATTTTAATTAGAAACAAATTAAAGTTATTTTTTAGAGTACAAATCGACTAAGGAAATCCATTGTCATTTATCAGCAATAAGGCAAGGAAGGACGCTAACATTAGGCATCTATCAAATGTACTCTCGAGAGCCCTCCCTTCGTAGCTATTAAACTCACGACACTAGTCTTCAGAAAAAGTGCAACATCATAAAAAATAGTGGGACATGGAAGCATTATCAATTGTACAAGATGCATCGATAAAGTTGGAAATTTATTACAGAACACTGAAACAGAACCTATCAGCAAGTATCCCAAAAGAAACATTACACTTTCACGTGGGGACATAAAAAAACAAGATAAGACCTATCGTTTTCTAGTTAGGTTAGGTACCATACAATTACAAACAGATTAAGAAAAAATATACATATTAATGCATACTTATGCTATTATACAATAGTAATCAGTAAGACAATCAACCCCACATGTTTGAATATCATCACCAATTAGACAATCTGAGTCAACTTCAAAGTTTCATTTTATACCTTTATTTCCTTAACCTCAGTTTTAATAACGGTTTTGATTGTCACGTTGCATTCTTGGTACCTGAAGCATGTTATTAGGTGATCATTAACGAGTCCTGCTACTTGCATGAAGGAATAAACTACTTTTGGTCCAACACATTGGAAACCTCTTCGCATCATATCCTTGCTAATGAGTTCTGCTTTTGGATTCTTCACAGGTACTTGACGCCCATATCGAAATTCATTTTTTATTGGCTTGTTGTTAACAAATTTCCAGCAGTAATTGCTGAATGAACCAAACTCCACCTGAATCTGTAAATGGTATATGAATTGCCATGTGATTTTTGGGATGCATAACATTTCCGTTTTCAGAATTTGTAAAGGTCGAGCAATTTTGTTGATTTAAATTTACAAAATAGCAAATTAGTCCTTCAAATCAAAGAACTCAATCAATTTAGTCCCTTGCATCAAAATCTTCCTTTTGTAAATATCAATCAAAATTAATGAAAAACCTACATATACATATCGACTTGAATATTCTCTTGCTGCATCAAGAGATTAATTCGCTATTTTGTAAATTTGAGAGAGTAAATTGACGACTCTTACAATTTGAAATAGTAAAATGTTGATTTACTCATATTTTTCTATTATTGAACCTTGCAACATACCAAAATAATATCATATTTCTAAAACAGAACATGAACTTTGAAGGTACCTTAAGGAATTGTTTAGCATTTTCCACAATGGCGCGTAGCTTTTGTTCCGATAACAAAGGGTTGCCATTTAATTTTGGTGTTACCAAATTCTTCTCAGTAAATTGTGCAATTGAGGATGGGTCAAAATTTTCAAAAAGCTTCCTATAATAACAGATACCAAAAAATAGGAGTCAAGTAGCATGAAAATGGAATTAAGTATTAATGGTTTGAAAAATTTGGGACCTAGAGATAGAGATATAGAGACATGCCTGAATATGTCTCTGTGGTTAAGGATGGTTGGCCAAGTGTGTTCTGCTAATGCCTGTGAAAATACTAGAAGCTCAAATAGCTTTCTATCATTATCAACAACTGGAACACCCCATTCTTCGTCATGGAAAGTATTATAAAGAGGGTCTGTTAAGAAAATGACATTTCTCGATGAGGTAATCCTATTAGCGGAAGTAATGCACACTATAGGAGTAAAATCTAAGCTACAACATCCTTTGCCGAAAATGAAGTTCCCAATCCCGTAAACAAAGAAAGTGCATTATGAGTGTACTTTCCTCGTTAAAAAAAGAAAAGAAACACACGGGAGTATTTTTTTTTTTTTTTTTGGTTTTACACATGTATCCGATCATATATCACATGCCAAAATTGTTTTGGAAAATGGTTAATCACGGATAAAAACTCAACAACCATCAAACGTATAAAAACGCACCAATCAAAATAAACCTTTTGGCAAAATGCACGAAAGTTTGGCGGAATACACGAAAGTCACTAAACATGTCACGTGACATTCCTTCAAAGATGTCACGTGACATATTTGTGTGCGGTCCATTCGTAACAAATAGCTCATAGTATTGATAGTTCCTAAAATCTCTCCACAATCATCTACATGTCTTAACTAATATGCCAATAGTTCCTAAATTCTCTCTAATGTACAAGTAAAATGTGATTGTTAGATGTAATGTATGCATAAATCTTTTTCAAATCACAATTAAACTGGATATTTTTTGGGTTCATGCAAGTATCAAGTATCAATCCATCACATTAAGAAAAATCAACCAATCAAAATCCATCTGTTGTATGATTTTTTAAAGATACAATTAAAAGTTAAATATTTTTATATAATGATTATCATTGACTAATAAATACAAAGAAGTTTATTTTTATAATGTTTGCATTTACATAATCTAATCCAATATTGTATAGACAGAAAAGTATATCAAGATGCAAGCACAGATTTACCAGCATTTGGTGTGATCCAATCACATCTCTTGGACGGTGCTAAGGCCTTATGAGGCGGAGACACGTGGACGGCATCTGGCACAACCCTCACCGGCTTAAACCCGTTGTTGCGCTTCATCTTTGCACTTCCATTTCCATTCACAGAGTTGACTTTTTTTACCGATGAATTTCCTGAAGAGGAATCCGAGGAACATGTGCTGTCCAAAGAGACGTTATTATTTCCCACAACAGAATCAGAAATTTCCCGCTCTTGTTTCTTTGGAACCTGTGTTTTCTTCTTCAAATTCTCCTTCTTACGTTTTGTTGTTTCTTCATGAATCGTTACTATGTTTCCGCCTGGTTTCAGAATAGCACGAGCTCGAGGTTCAGTAACCGGTTTAGCATGAGATTGAAGCTTGGTGGCTACGGGCATTTTGGGTATTTGATTATTAATTTGAAATTGTTTGGTTTTGAAATTTGAAGTGAGTGATGACAAATTAATGTCTTGAAATAGTAATAAGGGAAGAGAAGAGAGTACGGAAAAAGCTTAGGCAAAGGGTCGTAATCAGAATTGTTCGGTAACGTTAAGCATTGTGTGTGTTGTGTTGTTGTTTGGAGGGTAGCTTTGCTTTGCTTTGGCTTTGTTTTGCTTACCGTTAAGAAAAAGAATCCAAAGCCAAAAGGGCACGTAATGGTGTTCGGTACAGATTACCCAACGGCTAGGTAAGCCGACCCCTCACACCCATTGACTAATAAGTCCATTTTCATTAGATAATTGCTTTTTTAACATCATAAACTTACTAAAAAGTAAAAACACAAGTAGTTAATTACTGCTGCCTTATAATTAGAAAACTGCAGTTAACTACCGTTGAGTTTTTTAGTCATTTACTTGTGTTACAAGATATATTGGATGTCAGAAAAGCAAGAGACTTTTTATTACTACTACATTTCTAGCTCAAACGGGTTGGGTTGGGCCTTCCTCATTCACAAACCCTTTCCACTTGTTATTCTTACCTGTGAAGCACGTACGCTTGAGATTAGGCGTGTCTCCTTGTCAGTGTCATATTCGTGTGTCTCTGTCGATGCTTTATAGGATTTTATACTAGGAAAAAATAGCTCTTTAATCAAATTGAATTTTTTTTGGAGTGGTATGGTTTTTAAAAAGAGTATTTATATTTGAACACAAAAATCAGACACCGTATAAATACACTCAGCTTTAGTGGTTGTCGGGTTTCAACGAGAGAATAAAATTAATAAGTGCTAGTAGCTCTATAGTACATTACATGGATAGAGTTTCTTAAAAACCGCTTTAGTCTTGAATTCACCCTTTCGATGAGGTGACTTTTAACAAATGGTTAGGGGTAAAAATAGCTCTCTTACATTACACTAGTAGTAGAGTCATTTGTGGTCTCTCTTAGGTTGGTCAATTCATATGCTTCTGGTTTTGGAATTATGCTCTTCTCCCAAAAAAAATTAATCGCTTCCAACCAAACTTCTGAAAATACCCTGCGTGAGTTAACTCACGCATGGTTTATAACCTATGTGAGTTAACTCACGTATGATTTATAACTAGTGTGAGTCAACTCACACAGCGTGACTTAGGTCACGCAAGGATAATTACGTCTTTTCAATTGAGAGCGAGCAAAAACAGTTGAGAGAAGAGCATAATTCCTGGTTTTGCTAACTTGGACCTACCATGTTTTGGGCCTTTAGTTTGGGTTGTTCGTTGAGGGGCATTGCCCTCTGTTTGCAGCAAAATATATGAGTATTACTTTTTCCACCCTATGGATTTCTACCGCGCCCTATTTTTTTTCCAAAAATACCCTTGTCCGGATTATTGGTTCCGAACAGAATTGTTAGTATTCTCCAGATTATCCGGATTTTAAACTCCAGAATGGTCTTTTTCCAGAACTTTTTATATTTTAAGCTTTGAAATTCGTAAAATAAATGAAAATAAAAATATAAAACAGAAATAAAAAGACAAAAAGATAAAAACAACTCATTTTATTAATATATGAATAATACATTACAATAATGTTGAAACTTTTTAAACTTATTACATAATAACCTAAAACTATTTCTAAGGGGGGGTAAGTTATACCAGTGGCTCCAGCTGATAGGACATACCAGTAGCTTCACTGTTGGAGGGGAGACAGAGGGGCCTAATGGGCCTCTAGGGAGCAAGAGACCATGATGGTCAAACTTACGCCCAAACAGACCAACCTCATACCCAGACTGACCCCTTCCCTGTTGACCGATCATATGACTCCTGATGAATTTCCAAAGAGGCCTCTTTCTATGAAAGGCCAATGATGAAAACACATCTTTGTAGAAGGAAGAGGAGAAGAGGGTGTGAAATATTGTGAACTTTTGAAATCTATTTATAGGGAGGGAGAGACCAAAAACGTGTTTGAAGGCCATAATTACAGTCAAAAAAAGTGTAAAAACACATTTTTCAACTTGGCCACCTCCCAAAACGTTTGAAAAACGTTTTCTTTGTGGTGCAGACCACCGACCAAAAGCTTCTAATGTAGTCCGGAATATGTAATCCGGATTTCACATAGATTTCGGATTAGATATTCCGGAAAAATATGATCCTGGATGAAACTTGGCTCTTCTTGTAGGGTGATGGGTGGTTCGGATTTTGAAATCCGGAAAGCTTTAGCATTGGATTCTTTTGTGTGACCCACATTGCACCAAGAGTTTATGTGGTCCAGAACGCCCAGATAACTCTATAAACAGGGGTCCCTGTTTTCATTACAAGTAAACCACACCAGAAAAAAAAAATGGAATTCCCTGCTTTGATCCGAACACCGAACTAGCGGCAGTCTACTGCACTAGGGGAAAACAACCCTATCTGTTTAGAATTCGCAACGATGTCACCCTCTCCGGACTGAAGGATCAGCTAGATCAAATCAACCGTCAACTCAACCACATAGGGTCTCTATGTAACAAATAGATTGCTCTCTATGTACCAGCATGCTTTCAAAAATATATAGTTACTCCTTGTTGCCTCCTTGATAGATAGATAACTTAAAAATATCAAGAGGTTGCTATGAATTAGATCTTGCTGCCTGCCAGATGAATATGTCATTTGGCAAGGCAGCAGGATCTAACTCAAAGAAATCCTCTTAAAACACCAGACAAATATGATGAATATGTTGTTTTTATTTATGTTACGTTACATACCTTTGTTTTATTTTTTCCAAGTCATTCGCCACGAAAACGCTCTAAATAAAGGGTCTGATGCAGTTCGGATTTTATACTTCAGACAAGCTTCATGCATTTCGGAATATAAAATCCGGAACCCGACAGTTTCATTTTGGACGGTGGCGTTTCACCAAAGGTTTGGATAGTTAGTGCGGTGTTTAATGATTTTTGCATGGTTTAGGTTGTGAAACACGTTTTATTTGATTGTAATTAAGTCCTATGACTGATTTAAGGCTATAAAAAGACTTGGATCTTCACCAATTTCTTTCATTCTTCTTCACCTCCTTTCTTACATTTTCTTCAATTATTTTTAGTTTTTTAGGTAGCTTTTAGGTGTGTCTGTGGTGTCATGGTCATTGTTGACCGTTCATACGACCTCTACAATTGCATTGCAGCTTTTGTGGGGGTCGTATAACGGTCAACAGAGACCCTTGACATCAAAGAAAGACACAAAATTTCATTTCGTAGGTGTCCGGATTTTATTTTCCGGAAACACTAACAATATGGTTCAGAAAACTTAATCCGAACCAGGAGTATATTTGAAATTTTTGCAAGACGCGCGAGAAGGCAGCAGGGTGGGAAAAGTAATACTCAATATTTTTCTTTGACAAAAAAAAAATAATACTCAATATATAAAGAGGTTTTGATAAAAAAAAATTAATATGTGCTTCGTCCCTGCAATTCTGGCTCATTTAAAAATTGGTCCCTGTAATCGTTCATCCTGACAAACTACTCTTCCAAAGTTTAATCATTTAAAATTTGGTCCCTAAGTCCAATTAATTACTGCCACGTCACTGATTAGCTGACGTGGCAGTGGGACTCAACAATTATGGACATGACCTGACGAAAATACCCCTAAAGGTCTTAGCTAAACGTGAAATGACACATTTACCCTTAAATCTTCTTCATTCTCTCAAGAACATTCACTACCCCAGAACAATAGAACATCATGACGTGAATGCTTCTGTTCTTGCATCCAATCCAATTGTTCATTTCCCCTTCTGTTGTTTGATTTGCAACTCTTCTTCTCCCATGAACATTTTCAATGACCATGAATTAATAACCTAGGATTAAATATAAACAAACATAAATTTCCTATGAGTAAAACATTATGAGCTTCAAATCAACAAATTACAAGAAACTCATTGTTATCAACCAATAAAAATCAAAACTTTGTTCACAATTTCAACACCCAAAAAGAAAGAAAAAAAAAACCTTTGTGGGGTGAAAGAACCCTTTGTGAATTTGTGAATGAAGAGCTCAAAATTTGGGGATGAAGATTGAACTACCGAAATCCCTTTTGATGAAGACGAAGCAGTTCGGAAAAGAGTAAGTAAAAACTTATAATGTTTGGGTGTCACAGATCCGATTG
>Ga0315915_1008601_pt1 | contig 11873 bp, 9 predicted proteins | sample MpolbnodulesMG_FD_207738 | JGI IMG/M metagenome (GOLD analysis project Ga0315915, IMG submission 207738) | Medicago polymorpha root nodule microbial communities from Los Angeles, California, United States - branched nodules | ecosystem: Host-associated > Plants > Roots > Nodule | place: USA... | reverse complement strand
TTGTAAGGTAATAACACTAAACTACTTAATTTATGGTATTTTATATAATGTTAGTGATATAGTTTTTTGTTGTTATGGTATTTTGTATAATGTTAGTGATATAGTTTCAGCTCACTTTATATTTTATATTTTATGTATAATGTTTTTTAAATTTAAATTTATGGTAGGTTCATTTATGTGCCGGCTCACCACACTAGCAAAACTCTAGCTGACACCTTATATAAATGTTTGTTGGATTGGAATCTAGATAGAAATGTGTCCACAATAACTCTTGATAATTGCTCTACGAATGATGCTATGATTGGACGCCTTTTGAATAAGATTATACCTAGGTCACTTATATTGGGTGGTAAATTGTTCCACATGCGCTGCTCAGCTCACATAGTGAATTTAATTGTGAAAGAGGGCTTGTCCACAATCGTTGCTGCCATGGAAAATATTAGAGTAAGTGTTGGCTATTGGAAAGCAACACCGAAAAGAGAGGAGAAGTTCATAGAGACATGTGCTCAAGTAAACATATCTTATGATAAATAACTTGTTCAAGATTGCAAGACTAGGTGGAACTCTACCTTCTTAATGCTTAATGTTGCCATACAATACAAAGATGTTTTTGATCGCTTGGCAAAACGATATAGTGAATACGAAACCGTGCCGAGTGAAAATGAATGGATGGAAGCAAAGGAAATTTGTAAGCATTTGGAAGTTTTTTATGAAGTCACACAATTGTTTTCTGGTACCATGTACCCAACTGCAAATGTTTATTTTCCCAAAGTATGTGAAATGAAATTGGCTTTGATTGGATGGTCAGATTCTTCTGCTAGCCATGTCATTAAAAAGATGGCTACAAGTATGCTTTCTAAGTTTAACAAGTACTGGAATGGGGTAAATGAAGTGATGGCAGTAGGAATTGTGTTGGATCCAAGGTACAAAATTGAATTGATGGATTACTTTTATCCTCAAATTTATGGAGATGGATCTGATAGTGAAATTGAGAAGATTAAATCATTTTTCCGAGATATGGTAACTGAGTATGATTCGAAAATGAAGGAGAAGCAGAAGGAGAAGGAGATTGCTTCTTCATCTTTAAGTCAAAATCAAAATTTATCAGAAGTGATTGTTGTTGGGAAAAAAGAAGCTTGGAAGGCTAATTTTGCCAAACATGTTAGTGCAAAACCAAGTGTTGCATCTAGTAGGTCAGAATTTGACCTCTACATAGAGGAGGAAAGGTTACCAGATGATGAAAACTTTGACATCTTAGGTTGGTAGAAGGCAAATGGATTAAAATATCCAGTCATGCAAAAGATTGCAAGAGATTTTTTAGCAATTCCTATTTCAACTGTTGCTTCAGAGTCTTCATTTAGCACTAGTGGTCGGATTCTTACTCCTCATCGTAGTAAATTGCGTTCAAATACTTTAGAGGCATTGATGTGTGTCCAAGATTGGCTATGGAGTGATGTGAAAGGTAATCAATTATATAACAAGTTTATTTTTTTATCAATGTTAATTGACACAAATTATTTCTTTGACTGAGTTAACTAGTTATTCTTCCACTTTTCTTAATTTCATGCTTATATAGTTTATTTGTTAATTGACACAGATTATTATTTAACTTTTTCTTTTATAGGTTCTACAAAATCAAAGTTTGAGAATATTGAAATTAACTCAATCCTGGAAGATATGGATGGTGACATTGACATAACCGGTGAATGACATTGTTAGTGAATGTTATAAGATTTTATTTCAAATTTCATTGTTATGTCGATTTATTTGGATTTTTATTTGGAGGTTTTTATGCATTTATTTCAGGAAGTGGGAAGTGAAGTTATTGAAGCTTGGAAAGCATATGGAATTGTGGATGTTTATTTGGATTTTAGGCTTTTCTAGCTTTTATTTGGAAATTTTTATGCTTTTTTTGGATGTTTATTTGGATTATGTAAGAATCATATCTATTACGGTATGATGAATTTGCTTGGATTATGTAAGAATCCTGATTTTTGTTGGTTTATAATATGGATTATGAAATTTGAATAGAATATTTTATGTATGGATCTTTAAAAGTTGAATTTTGTAGGTAATTAAAAGTTGAATTTTTCTGCACACAAAAAAAAAATCAAAAATCCATGGGTACCCGCGGATATCCGTGGGTATCTAAATACCCGTGGATTACCCGTATAGAGATACCCGCACGGGTATGGGGACGGGTACGGGTACCATATTTATCCAACGGGGCGGGGACGGATATCATACTACCCGTACCCGCGGATACCCATTGACATCCCTAGCTCCATGTCTTCATGCATTCTTGATCTTTTCATGCTCAAGCTTCAACCAAACCATCTTACTTCTTTGATAATCAACCTGAAATGAAAACCATAGCTTTTGTAGTAAAATAGCTCAAAAAATACGACTAAAACTAACGAAACCTTATTGAATTAAAATGCCAAAAACAATAAAAACTACGGCTTATCAGTAGGGAAAAAGGGTGTCAACATAATATCATTGTTTAAATTTTACAACTTTAGATACGCTTGTAAATTCGTTAAAATCATCTATCTTGAGTATATTGTTGATTCATCCTTAATGTGTAATGCTAGCAGATTGAGGATAATAGAGTAAGGAATAGGAAAATTTTACCTCATACCCCTACAACTATACCATCACCCCAACATTTAACATGATTTACCCGTTTTAGCCTTATATGTAGAGTTAAACAATTCACTTTTTTTCATTTGTCTCTCACACCCTTTTCAACAATTTCGGTTTATACGAGTTTATGTTTTCCGTTTCACCTGAATTTACCAAAAGTAACCATTGAACCGGATAGATTAGTTACTCCCTTCGTCCCTCAATAGATGACCTAGTTGACTCCGACACACGTACCAATATATATGTTTTATCTTTGATATCTTCAATTCTCTACTAAAAAAAATATGAAAATTTAATATTTTAAAAATATTCATCGAGACGAATCCAACAACATCTTACATGATATTATTTATCTTTGTGAATTAATAGAAAAATATGGTTAAAGTATGTCAAGTCAATAATGTATATTGTCAAATAGGTCATCTATTGAGGGACCGAAGAAGTACATTTCTGGAAAATTTATATAGGGTGATTCATTCAATTTGGAAACGTCGAAAGTGAAGCTGAAAATTGAGTATGTATAAAGTTAAATTACAAGGACAAATTTGAAATTATTAAAATTTGTGGGGGTGATGATATAAATGCAGGGGTAGGTAAAATTTCGTGATTTATTCAAATGTTAGGCTCAATTAACTAATAAGTGTGTTGTAGCCTAAAGAAATTTATTGAGTGGTGTATGACTAAATTGGTAGTATGAAGAAATAGCATTATTAAATGTATGTCGTTGAGAGAAGTGTGTAGAACTCTATCTTAAAGTGTAAAAAATATTATACAATGATGTTTCTAGAACTCTGCATTGAAGTCTATAAAAAGATGAGAGAATTTGTCATTTGCAAACCAAGCAAGCAAACAAAAACTCATAACTAATACCCCAGAAGCACCGGTTAACATTTCTCTTAACTAATATCTCGAGAGCGCATTGGTTAATATTTTTCTTAATTTATCATGATTCCATTTGCTGATATAGCAATATCATTCTTTATTGATCATAAACTCGTAATAAATATATTTGGTGTAGTGAATAAATTGAATTAGGATCTCTCCATTTATCTCTCTCAATTTCTTCCTTTTAGAGAGATAACGAGACAAAGAAGTTTGAAAAAAAAAACATAAATAATTAACGGGTTTTGCTAACGAGTGCCCTACGGGCATTGGTTAAGGAACCTATTACTTTTGTCTTGAAAATGCAAATTTTTACATTTGTCTTATTGATAATTACACAACCTTTTGTTGCAAAGTTACTTATTTTAGTACTTTAATCAATGGCTCAAGGGCAATCATTAGCATTCTCCATAATTAATAGTGGTGAGACTCACTATATACTTTTTTGTATTTATCTCTCACCAAATGACATCATCAATTTATTTTAAACAAACGGAGAGGATCTTTACTCTTGTTTTAGGCCTTAAAGTGTTTTTTTTTGTAACTTTTGTGTGTACGCACGCGTGCGTGCGTACGAGAGGAGGAGAAGCAACAGCACTAGTAATGAGATAACAACGCTTTTTTTTTTAACTTTGATTTTCGCATAACTATTAATTTTTTTAATCACAATTAAAATTAATAATTTTTTTTATCTAAGATCGACAATATGTCTCAACAAAGATTATATGATTCATGGGTAAGGTTTATATATATATATCACTTGTAACACTAAAACCTGAATCATCAAAGTAATATAAACAAAATTATAGTTGTTTTATAGTTCCAAAGGTATCATTGATCAAACTACGTTAACAAATATTGTGTGTTTATTACCTTTTATTTTTGTTTCTTATTAGTCTTTTGTTCCTAGTTGTGATTCTAAAAGGTCCTAACTATCCATTTAGCACGAGAAAAAACGTGTAAATAGCACGATACAAAGTTTTGTCCATGCACTAACTATCCATTTAATTTTCAAATAGATACATAAATCGAAGATGCATGGAAAAAGAAAAATTTAATAAAAAAATTTCTTTCTTATACATCACCACCGTATTAAGGAAGAATATTTGTAAAATATATAAAAAGTAGTATGTAACCTCTAAAATACATAAAAAGAATTCATTTTAATTTTAAAAAAACTTAATATTTCAAAAACATTAATTCTTAGAATGATTAATAAATTTATAAAAGCAAAAGGCAAGCAAATATACCTTCCAAGGTGTAGTTTCTCATTCAACATGGTACAACCAGCCAAAGTTGCCATAAGAAGCATTAAAGGGGTAAAAACTGAGGCAAACAATGGACCTCTCATGTGTACACACCATGAAATTACAGCTACCATTGCTCCTGAAACCACTATACCCTGCACAATTCAATTTACATGGTATATCTTGAGCCTCGTGTAGAATTAATAATCAAATATCAATAGCTAAACATTATTTTCTTATTACACTATTTTATAATATTAAAAACACATTTAAATACTTTTTTTACCTTTATTGAAATACTATAAATTAATTAATGACAATATTCGAACAAGTGATTGTCTCAAGTGGTTAACAAGTTTCAACAATTCTTGATCCGACTTTACTTACCATCCAACCGAATTTCAAACTACTTTCTTTTTTATATATTTTGGGAAATAAATTAGGAAGAGAGTTAATATGTATATGATCAAATTTGATAGTTTATTCTTTAATGTTAGATATATATTAAAAACAACGTGTATGGTTCTCGTGAGTTTATTTCAGTTGGTAATGACAATGTAATATATATGGACGAGTCGGGGTTCGAATTCCAAATTTTCAATTTATCTACCTTAAGATGTATTTCTAGCCACTGGACTAATTAAAAAAAAACATGTATATGAAAGTAACATGCACTTGACAGACATGAAAAAGATAAAATGAGACTTAATACTTACCCTAAGAAAACAGCCATGATAAAGGTTACAACTGGTTCAGGTTGGCCATTGCGTATGCAAATGTTGGTGAGGTTAGAGCCAGGGATTGTAGGTAGAAGTTTTGAAATAATGCTCCTCTACATTTGAAAACCAAAGTCTTAGTCCCTCTTTTTTTTGGCTACTTTTAGAGTATCTCTTGTACTATTGTCTTGGTTTTTCATATATTATACTTGCATATAAAATAAAATTATACAAAAATACATAATTACATACCCTAATAAACCGCAGAGAAAAGACTGAAATAGTATCATTTAAGTCATCTTTGTCCTCTTCTTGCTCCCAATTAACAAAAATAAAACATATATATCATTAGACATGTTCAAAACAACTGTTCAACCAAAACGAAGTGAAATTAACCGAATCAATTGTGATAGTTTAAGAATCACTAAATAAAACTGAAATTGATTTTATCAACTTGTTTCCATGTGTATTTTTAGGATTCTTCATAAAAAACTGTTATGTTTGATAAAAATTGTATAACAACATTCTGATTCGGATCAAAATTAAAAGTTAGTTCAATGAACCATTAATTCAATTTTTTGACTGAACCGAACCATCAACATGCGTTCACTCTTACTATAGCCATAGTCATTATATTTCTCCACTTTCATAATATGTATAAAAATTAGACATACTCGGATAAATCTTCCAAAGAAAATATTTAGCCTAGAAAATGCTCAGATATTGATTTAATTTAATTATAATTCTATTTGCTCAAATAGCATAATCATTCTCCATTAATCATAAACTCGTAATAAATATATTTGGTGTAGTGAATAAATTGAATTAAAGATGAATGAACCTTTCAAGAATGAAAGCAAGTGGTGCCATGAAAGCAGTTTTTAAGAGGGTTGTCTCAACCATTAGGCTAGTAAAGTTTTTGCTATAGGCCTTAACTTTTTTTAACTTGCGAGTGCGCGCGCACATGTTTGTGTGTGCGCATGCACGTGTGAGAGAAGGAGAAGCAACGACACTAGTAAGTAGTAATGATGTAGCAACGACTTTTTTTAACTTTACGATTTTTACAAAAGTATTAATGTTTTTAATCACAATTAAAATTAATAAAAAAATAATCTAAAACTGACAATGTCTAAACAAAGATGATACGAGTTGACTTTATTATCCATTAAAAAAGAATTGTTAAATAAAATTTATTATGATAATTTAATAAGCAAATTTGCTTCTATAAAAAGATCAAAAAATAAAATTTACATAAAATTTATTTCAAAATTTATATTAATTTTAAAAAGACATCGTTCTTAGAGTTTGTTTTAAGCCTCAAAATTGGTTGGGACGGACCTGGTTGCAAATAGCAAGCGGTAGGCAACAACGATCCTTAAGTTCATGCCATCATTTACAACAAGCTTGTAGAGAATATGAGTACCAGCAAATGCTATATGCACTATTACCATTAGCAACGTTGGCTTCAAACCCTGCACTACATTATACAAACTCTCCTTCATTATCAGTTGGGGAAGAAGATAAAACACAAAATGGTGAGGGAGACTTGTTAAGAAAGGAGGAGAAATGAGGGCGTGGGGGAGAGGCTAGGGGCCGTTTGAAATATACTTATTTTGAGCTTGCAAACCAAACTTACGTAAATAAATAATAAAATCACTATAGTCTACTTTCTTTTACCGGTGACTTGATGTTACACATATGAAGAAAAAAAAAAGAAAAGATACACTTTAATTTCTTTCTTTTTGACAACGAATACACTACTTTTTTTAGAGAAAATACACTTTGTTTTTTTTTAAATAGAGAAAATACACTTTGTTAATCATTTTATAAATATATTTGTTTATATTTTATTGTAGGATAACAGTTTGTTAATTTATTTATTTTAAGCAGTTTAATCGCTATAAATTTACCTTTTTAAGGTAAATTAGTGGGATGTACGGAGTTCAAATACGACGTATGCATATATTATACGATGTTTCTATCAACTGAGTTAAGCTTAAAGAGACAAGTTTGTTAATTTTCTTTGGAGTAATGGAAAACAGTTTGTTAATGATTTTATATGATAACTAACGGGATACTCGTACGTACGCACATGGAGTGTGTTACGCTCTTTTTTAGATGTTATTATCCAATTCGTTTCATAAAGCTAAAGTGTTACATGTATGATGACATCCGATTTCTTTATCTCATATTAATACTAGTATTAGTTGGCAACAATCCCAGATGAATTGGCTTTGCGAAGGTGATGCAAATTCTAAAAAAATTCATGATATTATATCGAGTCGTCGTCACGCAGACGTTATCTCAACAATTCTTGTTGATGCGCCATTGTAGAGGGTGTGGATAAGGTGCGTAGTGTTGTTTTTTCCCACTTTGGGACTCACTTTAAATGATAAATTACAACACACACATATCTAATGACCAATTACAACATAAGTAGATATGATTGTTATAATGAAAAGTAAAGGAGTGGAAAATATAAACATGAACAATTGTAGACGTCCCCCCACAGGATATGACCCCATATTTGATTTGAGCATAATTCTTCAATGAAAGGAGAAGAAAAATCATGTTGAGAGTGAAGAGTGATGATTTTCTTTATCCAAAGCCTAGCAGCAGTTTGAGGAGGTCCTGGCCTGGCAATAATGGTGGACGCCTGGAACAAGACGGTCGAGAAGAAGGTGAAGAGGTATGCATAAATTTCGTAGGTTATGAGGTCTCGTGTTGCGTTGATGCTGGCTTGGCAGGATGACTCAACGTTGTAAATTGAGGTAAACTTGGTCAATCCTAAACCAATAAAAAAGGGCAATCGAAGTTAAGGAGTTTAATTTTAGAACTCCGGTGGTAATGTCATCGATGACGGAAATAGGGTTTGCGTTTGCAGCAGCCATGAAGGTGTTGAAGAAGAAAGAACAAAAAAGCAATGAAGGTTGAAGAAGAAAGAACAAAGAACTTTGCTCTTTTTACACATGAGTAGACTATGGTTATATACTTGAATATTTTAGTAATTTATTATACCATGTTTCTATCAACTGAGTTAAGCTTATAGAGACAAGTTTATTAATTTTCTTTGGAGTAATGGAAAACGGTTTGTTAATGATTTTATATGATAACTAACGGGATACTCGTGCGTACGCACATGTTACGCTCTTTTTTAGACGTTATCATTCAATCCGTTTCATAAAGCTAAAGTGTTACGTGTATGACGACGTCCGCTTTCTTTATCTCATATTAATACTAACTGGTATTAGTTGGCAACAATCTCAGATGAATTGGCTTCGCAAAGGTGATGCAAATTTTTAAAAATTTCATGACATCATGTCGAGTCATTGTCGCGCAAATGTTATCTCAACAATTCTTGTTGATGGCGCCATTGTAGAGGGGGTCGATGAGCTGTCTAGTGCTACTTTTTTCCACTTTGGAACTCACTTTAAAGCGTAAACTTATCTTTGTATCTCTTCTAGTCTACTTTTTTCTTCTTCAAGGCTCCCTTAGGTATCATATCTTCTCTAGAATCTTTATTTATTTGTTTTTTCGTTTTTAATTGTGTCAGTTCAGTTCCATAACTGTTAGTAATGGTTCAATTTTTTTGTTTGGTTTGGTTCAGTTCAGCGGTTCGATTTAGTTTTTTTGTTTTTTTTCCACCCATAATTACAACCAATCTTTTTGTTCATATTTATATTTGAATGACATTGTCTCACATTTGTTTTTATACGACATGACATTCCTGTGTTTGCGTCCTGTCATCTCTAGCTATTTTCAAATTGATCACATTTAAAATTCAGACATAGTCTAATAAAGATCACGGGTAGTTTGAACATGTGTCTTCCACGCATGCAGCTCAGAGACACCAAGAAGAATGTTAACAATCCCACTTCAAGAATGTAATGTGCCCATGAAACATCCGTGAATTGATTTATTTGTAGTTGCCTAAACGTTTTTTGTATGGTAGAATTTCCCTAAACATGAACCATTACTTGTTTTGGTGTATAAATATAAATGTTGCTAAGGTAGCAATTTAAATTTTACAAGTTTAGGAGACCGGCCAGTAAATTTGTTAAAATCATCTATCTTGAGTATATAATTGATCCATCCATGGATCAAATCTGGTATGGTGTATCTTTAACATTTCAATTGAAAAAAAGAAAGAAAATCATCGGAACATGAAGATCACTACCCCTACATTTTTCCTCGGAATAACTTAAATAGGTTGAAAGGGGATATTTGTGACACAACACTAAAAAAATGATGATATAATTTTATGGTTCCATCTCATCGTCCGCCAGACAACTCAATCGCATCTTGGTTATGAATTGAATCATCTCCCCACGCAAATCTTCTTTGCAATCTCTCGGAGTCTTGTCTCCGAGTAACCTCCACGTGCTGCCATTCTTCCCACCTTTCGGACAGCCCTTCTCCCTCCAGCATTCTTACAACCTCTGACATTGCCGGACGATCCTCTGGTGTTGCTTGTGTGCACAGTAATGCAACTTGTACTATCATTTCAACTTCTTCTATGTTGTAGTTTTTATTAAGGTTGCTGTCAACAATAGCATCCAATCTTTTCTCCCTCTGTAGCTTCTTCACCTAAATAAAACACACAAAGATAGAAAAACAGTAACCAATAAGAATTTACTGAATCGTGTAAATAACACACAGCTTATTTTTGAAGATATCAGGCATTAAGAAAGCGAAAGCACATCTCTTTACAAAAACTAACTACCTTCGGCTCATCAAGGAGTTCTAGGTAAAAGTATTCAGTAGCAAAAGCATGTATTTTTTAAAATGTCATGATTATAAACAAATCACACTTTAGCTTATTGCAAAATCATGTATTCTTTCAAATGTCTTGATCATGAAGACAGCTTATTACAAAACAGGTATTCTTTAAAATGGCATGATCATAAACGCAGCATACTTCAGCTTATAACTAAATCGATAAGCATGCAGAGGTGAAGTTATAATCATATAAGTCTCTAGTTGCTCATTGCAGCCTCTACTCCGTGCTTAAATCATTAACATGTCAAAGTGAACATCATAAAAAGTAGGAATGCATAAGCACAAGTTCCACGCATGTTCGTACAAATGAGAAACAACAAGAAAGGCACAAAGAGGAGCAAACAAGGAGGTCATGAAATCATAATTATTAAAATGATGTTGTCTCACATGGTCAAGCAATAACACATCATCTTCATCTTCCAGACGTGAAAAGTCAATTGCACGTTGACCTGTAACAAGCTCCAAAAGCATAATCCCATAACTAAAAACATCTGTCTTTTCTGAAGGTTTTCCAGTAGACAGGTATTCGGGAGCTATATGGCCCATTGTCCCACGAATTTGAGTCGTCACATTAGTCCTTCGAACATCAACCAATTTTGCCAAACCAAAGTCACCAACGACTGCTTCAAAATCTCCATCTAGTAAAATATTGGCTGCCTTTACATCCCTATGAATAATTTTAGGATCGCATTGTTCATGAAGATATTCAAGACCACGGGCTGTTCCAAGTGCAACTCGTTTTCTTGTATCCCAATTCAAAATGGATTCCCCAGGTTTGAGCTCTGCATCATTATTCAACATGGTCAAACAGTACCGGAAAATATGCCAAATTTACAAGTAAACATAAAGAAAATATACAGATCCAAGCTACCCAAAATGTCAGATTAAACCTTGAAAAACTTGGGGCAATGTTAAAAATAATTATATAACTGAAACAAAATAGATGCTAGGCCATGTATCTATTTAACTATATTATTAATGACCTCTCCAACCCAGTTATGAAATAAAATAGAATAGTCGCATTCTTTTATAGAAAATCAATTTTAATAATAAGCAGACCAGTATGCATATATATGTTGTAACTAAATACCTCTTAGTCGAGAGGCAACACTTAAGTTCTGCATGAAAGGATATACCAAGAGGCGTTCGGTTGGAGTAGTGCAAAACCCAATGAGCCGTAACAGGTTCCTATGGACAGCTACGCTTATCATTTCAACTTCGCGCTGGAAAGCTTGATCACCCCCAGGACTTTCATAATCAGTTAGCCTTTTGACAGCAATTGTTGTCCCATCAGCTAAAATGCCTTTATAAACCTTACCAAAGCCTCCCTGTCCTAAAACATTCTTCTCGCTGAAGTTGTCTGTAGCTACCTGTAGTTCTCTCCAGGAAAAACTTTTTATTTGACCAAGTGTAATTCGCCGATCAACTTCACCTAGAGTCAAGAATGAAAAAATATTGAAATACAAGAGAAGTTTCAAAGAAAAGAGGAAACTAAATAGATAGTTCACATTAATCATAGTTATAATTTTCATAAACTATGCATTACAAGCTTCCTTGTTTCCTGAATTTCCTTTTATGTCGTTTCAATCCTTTTTAACTCTTA
>Ga0315915_1008600_pt1 | contig 11879 bp, 8 predicted proteins | sample MpolbnodulesMG_FD_207738 | JGI IMG/M metagenome (GOLD analysis project Ga0315915, IMG submission 207738) | Medicago polymorpha root nodule microbial communities from Los Angeles, California, United States - branched nodules | ecosystem: Host-associated > Plants > Roots > Nodule | place: USA... | reverse complement strand
TGTTAATATATCCTATTTTTATTTTTTCAAAAAAAAAATAGTATTGGACACAACATAATAGTACATGACAATACATATACGTCTAGAGGCATATATGTTGGAAAATAAAAGACTCCAATACATCTCACTATGCCCACGAAGTGTCCGCCTGAATGCTAGTACTTATAATAAACATTTAAGTCAAAAACATAGAACTTATAATATAAGTTGTACCATTAGAGTTTTTTTTTAACAAGGCAAAATGAGATATATATTAACTATAAAAAGTTTTTCTCCCTAGCACAATAGTGCCTAAAGAAGGAAAACGAAGTTACATCAATCAGACCTGAGGAACAGAGTTATTAATGAAAATTAAAACATCAGTGAATCCCCAAACAAACAAAGGGATATTGCCACCACATATGATAACCAAAAGGAAAGCACACATTTTTTGCTTTCAACCATCTAAGAGAGGACATCTTAACCTTTTCCAAGAGGTGCATGGTCAGAATTGGCTTTATTAGCAAAAAGTCTCTGGTTTCTTTCATTCCAAAGGACCCAAATACAACAAAGCCAAATCAAATGTAAGAATGGCCGACGCGGAGCGTAACCACCTGAAGAGTGAACAAATTGGTACACACCAATCTAAGACTTAATAAGTTGCCAGAGGTTGCAAAAAACATGGCAATGAATAATTAAATGATCTATTGTTTCATTTTGACCACATCCTGAAACACACAATTGGTTGTCAATATTAATAACGCCTCGACGCACCAAGTTATCATTTGTCGGCCATCTATTGTGGAAGAGACGCCACGCACAAATAGAGACTTTCAAAGAAACACTTTTATGCCAAGGTGCCTCCGAAACAACATCATGATTGTGCATCTCCTGCCTCATGAGCATTTGATACACACCACGAACTGTGTAGCCATCACCTGTATTTGGTCGCCACATCCAGACATCTTCATCAGGTTCCTGCAAGGTAACGTTAGAAAGCAAGTTCCTGACCTCCACCACTAGATCATCCTCCCATGCTAACAAACGACGCATCCACCCCCAAGCCTCCCCATCTTCACCCCAACCTAAGGCGTGCATCACGCCCACCATTAGGTCTTGGTGAATCGATAAATCATACATCCTAAATCTCGCCATGAACGTAATCGTCCCCACCCAGCAATCCGACCAAAAGTAAGTATTAAAACCATTACCAATACGTTTTGAAATACTCTCTTCAAACCAACTCCCACCCTCTACTCATATCCCCTCACAAATTTTTACAATTTCCTTCCACCACGCCGACCCCATCCTACCACCCTCTCTAAGCCCCTCTCTCCTCTCCATAACAGGATGACAGCACCTTAAACCACAAACCGTCCCTATCCACTAAACACCTCCAACACCATTGGAGTTTTTCTTATAGTGAAAGTTTTCCTTGTTTTAATTTTACTTATGCTTTTCAACTGTTTTTTTTTTTTTATAAGTTTTGACTTTTTATACTTCTAATATGTTTTTTTCTTTTAAATATATGACCAATTTGCTTACAACTCCTACACTTGAGGGAATGATCCGTTGGTACACACAAACGCAATTGATTCTTATTTTTATAAAAATTATCACTTCTACCCATTATTGCTATTATCCAATTGGAGCATGAGTTTTTCAATAAAAACAACACGTATACGTATAGAATAACCAACATATATCTAGTATTTGTCAACAACAAAAAAGACCTATATATATATAGTAGTATTTTTTTTTTATTGGCATATAACAAATCTAGTAGTATTTGAATTATTAATAACACTAAAATAAATTCTTGATAACTTCCATCATTATGTTACATCCCATTAAATGTAGATGGTGTTTGATCAATAAACAATTGTGTCAACCAAGTTGTTTGGGCTCCAGTGGCAAGGAGCTCCTTCCAAGGACGTACCTGGGGAATACCGGGTTCGATTCTCAGGGGGAACAATGTTTGGCCAGTGCGCATGCCTCTACGCATGAGCCGGATTAGTCGCTCACCTTTGATGGGTCGGAAACTGATGCTAAAGCCAAAAAAAAAATAAACAATTCTGTCACATCTTTTAGCTACGGTATCTCCAATTCCTCTGTATGCGATAATGCGTCTATCTACTTAATTTTCATTTCCTTCGGATAGTCTATAAAAAGGCACCGAAGAACATAAACATTGTAACAAAATTTTGATATCATTATTTCTCTATACATTACAGCAACAATGAGTAGACGTTCATTTCTTACTCTTCTATTCTTTTCCATTTGTTTCATTATTTCTTTTTCTCATACTCAAAATAATGGTTTTAGTGTTGAACTCATCCACCGCGACTCTTTAAAATCACCACTCTATAAACCTACTCAAAACAAATACCAATATTTTGTCAATGCCGCACGTCGTTCCATCAACCGTGCCAATCATTTCTACAAAGATTCCCATGCAAATACACCCCAATCAACTGTAATCCCTGATGATGGCGAGTATCTCATGACCTATTCAGTTGGTACCCCGCCATTTAAGTTATATGGTATTGCTGATACCGGTAGTGATATTATTTGGCTTCAATGTGAGCCTTGTCAACAATGTTACAACCAAACCACTCCTATGTTTAATCCATCCAAATCATCAAGTTACAAAAACATTCCTTGCCCATCAAAACTATGTCAATCTGTGGAAGATACCTCATGTAATGACAAAAATTATTGTAAATATTCTACTTATTATGGTGATAATTCACATTCAGAAGGAGATCTTAGTGTTGATACTCTTACATTAGAATCCACCGATGGACTTAAAGTTTCATTTCCTAATATTGTGATAGGATGTGGAACTAACAATATTATGTCTTATGAAGGCATAAACTCTGGCATAGTTGGCCTTGGAGGTGGATCCGTGTCTTTTATCACTCAATTGGGATCCTCAACTGGTGGTAAATTCTCTTATTGTTTAACGCCATCGTTTTTTGTGACAAACACTGAGTCAAACACGTCGAGCAAGCTCAATTTCGGAGATGCGGCTACGGTATCCGGTGACGGGGTTGTGACAACTCCTTTAGTGAAAAAAGACTCAATAACCTTTTACTATTTGACATTGGAAGCATTTAGTGTTGGAAATAAAAGAGTAAAAATTGGAGGACCTCCAAATGGGGATAAGGAGGGTAACATCATTATTGATTCAGGTACAACATTGACACTTTTAACAAAAGATGATTACTCTAATTTGAAATCTGCTGTGGTAGATTTGGTGAAATTAGAACATGTTGACGATCCTAGTCAAACATTTGACCTTTGTTATAGTGTCAAAGCTGAGGGATATGATTTTCCTCTAATCACCGCACATTTTAAAGGTGCAGATGTGAATTTGCACCCTATCAGCACATTTGTTCCGGTTGCTGATGGTGTTCATTGCTTGGCTTTTGCCCCATCTCAAATTGGCGTCATCTTTGGAAATTTGGCTCAGCAAAATTTGTTGGTTGGTTATGATCTTCAGCAAAAAATTGTGTCCTTTAAACCTAGTGATTGTACCAAAATGTGATGACTTTTGTAAACTTTGTTTACTTTCCTACTTGAATTTAAAATAAAATAATCTGCATGTTATTTGATGTATTAATAAATTCTGATGAAGTTAACACTATAACATCAAAAGTGTAGTGAGTAACACCCCACTCTTTGTACAGTGACATCAAAAGTTCAGTCCTCATAGTATCATCAATTCATCAGATTAACAAGACTACACTTAATCTAATTTTATCATATCTTGTTGTAAGTGTAACACCCCACAAGGTGTAACACTTAAGACTATCACCTAATATCATCAAATTTGTTTGCATGTTAAAGATGCCAACGATAAAATAGTACTTGTAAGTCCAAGATGTTGCAAGCATTATTAGATGAATTACTATTGACCATTAATCAGTAATCAACAATTTAAAAATGAATCAAACATTAAAATCAAAATTAACTTTTTCAAAAAAGTCAATTTTCTGACTGCACCGTAGAAGCTCCCATTAATAAAATCACTACACACGCAGAAATGTTATTTATTCTTTGAACGACAAATATTAAAAAAAAATCTAAATAAGGAAGCATATGATATCGTCAAAATTTAAAAGAATTAAAACTTTCTATAAGTAACATACCATTACTTCGATTATTAATATTTTTTTGCTTACAAGAATAAAGACTAAAGAAAAACAAAAAAAATTAATGATGATTGTCCCCGATGATAACCAACATCCATGATATCCGCCATAAGCAACAATCGAAGATCTGCTGGAAGATCAAGAACAATCATCAGATCATTAATAATCAACACATATTGTCCTTCCTTGAAGTGTAATGTAGTTGGAAAGCCCATTGATCTTTAGCCATGTAATTTTTTTTTTATAGTGAATATATTATACCCGTATTGATGAGAGAAAAGATTTGCATGTTTTATGATGTAAATAGCATGCATGGAATCTATGTAGCAAACAATGTCTTCCAATATTATTATGCTCCATTTTAGAATACGACACTCAAAATTTAAAATAAAAAAAAACTAAAAAAAACTAATAATAATAATATTGCAACTTTTTGTTTAGCCCCTCTAAAAAATTTCTTTGACTTTTAGTCCCCCAAAATAAAACTCTATAGTGGACAAAAGCATAAATAAAATAAATAAACAACAAATTAAATCAAATAAATATCCAACAAAAATATACAGATGTTCATCTTAGAACTCTAACCTAAAAAGATTTAGTTACACATGCTAACTAAAACCAAATTACTAAAGATAAAATCATACCCTAGAAAATCAAGGAGAACATAGAAACTCTCCCGAAGCTCCAAAGTCGCCTTCCTCTTGAACTGCTCCAGTTTTGAACGAGAAATTCTGAATGTGGGAGGATGGTATTTATAGTGAGAGTTTCTACCTGGGTTTGGGCTAAAAGTGCAGGCTTTACCCATTTCGGAAGCAGGAAAAGACAGTTGCGCCCCGACTTTTTGCATGCACGGGGTGCATAACAAATGCATGGAGCGCAAAGCTTGCAACCCCATGCATTCCCTAGGCGCATGGGAAATTCCCTAGGAGCATGAAATGTAATTTTCATGCCCTAGGCGCATTATGCCTCTCTTCCGGGCCCAATCTCCGATTTTCTGTCGTTTTTAGGTCTTCGTCTTCAAATAACTTGCCTCAGTACTTTGGGAACCGAATTCCTCCCACTTATAAGTCTTTTGAGGCCTCTTGAATCTTTATTCTTTGTCTCTTGAATCTTCACAATTCTTTGGTTGTTCTTGATTTGCCGATTTCCATGATTTCTTCGTGAATTACTTCAAAAAAAACCCTCAAATTCCTATGTTTCGGAAAAACTAGAATTACAGACTCACATATAGAAAACATTATAAAAGTCCCAAAATCATAGCCAATCATTCTAATACTTCTCCTTTTTGCTGCTATTTCCTACTAAAATAAAATGAAAAACATGCTAAGAATAACATAAGATGACCTGTCATTAATGACCTAAGAAACCATGAAATTTACATAATGCTCTCTTCTTACGTTGTTCCACTGGAGGCATTTTTAGTCCCATAGGCACTACAACTATACCACCAATGTCTAAGAGATCGAATATTTCTTCACATTTAGTAACATCAAATGTATAAGTCTTAGGTGTATATTTCTCATTTTTAGGTTATTCAGGATTGTTACCATTATATGGCCTCAACATTTTACATGTGTAAGGAGGGTCAGGTTTTAATTCTACAAGATTAATTTTCCTTTCTTTGACAGCATCTAATCCGAGATTGAAGTCTTGATCGATGTCGTTAGTATCAACGTAAGCGACTTTTTCTTTTTTACTAAACTTATTAGTCCTGGCTTTTTCAGCCTTAAGTCTTTTGATTTGTCGGACCCTATCAGCCAATTGTGCCATATCCCTTAAGTATTGGGTATCTAATTTCTTTCGAATAGAATAGTCCAGGCTACCAGCATCCATTTCGACCAATTCATGTTCAGGCACTTGGGTAAAACGTCTTGCTTTAAGGAGTCTGAATCTATTCAAATAGTCATCAAAAGATTCTGACATTTTACGTCGGACACCAGCCAATTCTTTAAGACTAATCTTAGACTGGCCCATATAGAATTGTTCATGAAAAGCTTTCTCCAATTGAAAATGGAATGTGGGGGGTAAGGTTGTGAACCAAGTAAAAACATTTTTAGTTAGAGAATTTGGAATGTATTTCATTCTTAAATTCACATTGTGTGCTATATCTCCAGCCTCAGTTAAATAACGGGCAATGTGTTAAACAGTGGATTCGCTAGTTTCCCCATCAAATTTTGTAAACTTAGGGATTTTCCATCCCCTGGGCAATGATAGGTCCGCAAGTGCACGAAAATATCGGTTTTAGTATAAAAGATGTCGAATCCCACAGAGACCAACCTCAAATACCGTTATCTATTGTCACGTTGTTTATCTAAGGCGATGCTAATTAGTTTGGTTGCAAAATTGGAAAATAACCTTTTTTTTTAATTACTTTTAAAGACAAGAGACCGGAATATAATTTGCGTCAACCGTGAGTACTTGTTAAGTTATATTTTATTATTGTAACATGACAATATTCTCGCTCGTAAAAAGAATTAATTTAAAGAGGTCGCCAGCTTTCGCGTGTACGACATCGAATTTTGACTATGTAATCTATTCGACCGCTTTCGCGCGTACGCCTTACAACTTCAAAACTCTGTTTGAAAAATAATCAATTTATGCGCGAAAAGTTATTTTTAGTAGAAAAATTAATTTAAAGACGCCAGCTTTCGCGTGCACTGCTACTAGTTCAAAATATCGTTTTTGAAAATCAATAATTTCTAAATTAATTATTAAAACGCTGTCGTTGAATTTTAAAATCAATTTCTGAATTTTCTATGGTCAGATACAGGTTTCACTCTTTCGATATGAAACCGGTATCCCTTTATTCCAGCTTTCGCCATAAATATTTATCGTTAAAAATCAGAATTTTCAGGCTTAAAATTAATTCCTATTACAATTTATAATCATACAACTTAACAAAGTATCATCGGTACAACGTTCGTCATATTCCGGACTCTATAAAAATCTACTCAGACATAATGATGATAATAAATAAACAATTGTTCATGTTATGCATAGTAATTGAAACAGGAAAACAAAAGAATACGAGGGAATAATTAGAAACAAAGTAAACCAAACCTGCAATTAGATGGACACTTTAATTGAGTATAATTCCACTGCTACAAATAATTGAACAAACGTGGAGCTGCAATTGAAAAGAACAGCAAGCGCAGCAAGCAACACAAATGGACCGCAACAACAGAGAAGTAAAATAACACGAAAGCAACACTTGAATACGACACCCAATTGTTCAGCACATGCAGCAAAATGGGAGTAAATCCAAACACAGGAGCCACACAACAAAGGGAATAATTAAAATATGGCACTAGCTAATTGCAACAACAATTCACAATGGGAATTGGAGTAATGCAGGTGCGCAAGCAGGATATATATCAATAATAAGAGAGAAACTAAATTGGAATAAAGGGAATAATACGATACTAATTTGATATTGAATGGAAATATGGTTCAAACTATAATGTAAATTACGGCAGCTTAATGTTAAACTGAAAGCTTAAATTACAATCGGTACTTAAAAGTGAAAAATAAACTGTTTCTAAATGACTTAATTTCTCTCTAAAAAGGCTTGGTCTGTATACTGATTATTCCAGGTCTATTTATAGGCCAAAAACTCCAACTGAGGTGCCTCTGGTCGTGTCTCTTGTAGTGGAGCAAATGCAGTAAAATGGGAAAACTGCTACTGAACATGGGAAAACTTTTTCAACTCAACACCATGACGGGCGTCACATGGGGTGACAGTCTGCCGGTCATGGGTTGTGACAGTCTGCCGGTCATGGGTCGTGACGGCCGTCATGCCTGGCGTTGACTTTCTCATCTAAAATGTTGACTTTCTGGTGACTGTGAGCTTTCTTCCTTTTTTCACCGATTTTTCATCATTTTGACGCGCATGGACCTTTAATCAACATATACCTGAAATAGACACACAATACCAGCATAACATTGCAAAAATCTATAAAACTGAGATCAAAACATGCATAAGTCGAGCTAAAATAGTAGTGTATTTTACGTGTTATCACTTCTCACCTCTACTAATGTTTCTTCTCCAAACACCATTTTAATTGATTATCTTTCAATTTTGTGTATCAAATCAAATTTTCTTTGTTTCTAATTTTCATCATTCAATTTCAATTCATTTGATACGGTTGAGATCCGCCATGTCCTTGCCTCACAGCTAATCTCTCTTCCTTTTGTCCCGTTTCTATATTGATTCGCTTCTGTCGAGCCTTGTTGTTTCTGCACTCGACCTTTTTGTTCTACCATGGCGATCAAAGATTTGTGCAGTACTCGGTGATTTTATACGCTCGGCTCATTTCTCTTTCTTGGTGAGTGGCGACGTCGCACCTCATTTACCATTACACTACACATTTTTTTTGTTTTGTGTTGTTGTGTTATGTTTGATCTCTCTCGTTGTACTAGCATGAGTTACTAACGTGCACCGACACAACTATGACAAATAAGCGAGGACGACCTAGAAAGCTCCTGATATAACAATCGACGTAGCATAAGACATCAATCTCGTTGAGTAATCAATTAGAGTTTGGGTACATCTCTAGATCTATCTGTTTCTTCTCCACCGCCGCTGACGCGAGAGTGCAAAAACCCACTTAATGATAAGGAATCAAAGGAAAATGAAGTTGTTTTGGAAAAGAAAGTTGTTGTTAAAGAGTGTTCTGCTAAATATGTAATAACATTTAGTTGTGGAAGGAGAAGATAAATGGAAGATGTTGTTTCTGTTTTCTATTTTTTGTTACAATGTTAATCAAAACAAGCAAACAAAAAAAAAACAGAGAACGGAAGAACAAACTACACTCTAGAGAAAACAGTTCCAGCTGCGTCAATCCTTAAAAGACTTCGAAGGCCTTCGGGAGGTGAAGCGTGGAAGGAAAAATCAATATTTGAGGAAGCTCCAAGCTTGGCCAAAAAGTCCGCACATTGGTTCCCTTCTCAAGACAAATAGTAACATTATTTTGATCAATGGGCTCCTTGATGTCTTGGATCAACACTGCATAAGTATGAAACTTCGTTGGAGGGATTATGATGAGATTAATACAGTGCAGAGAGTCAAAGTAACAAACAAGATCACCTATTGCCATTTCTTTCGCCTGCAAAAGTCCATGGTAAATTGCAAAAGCTCCGCTTGGAGAATATCAGCTGAATTTTGGATAAAACCCGAGAATCCTAACAAATAGAACCCAACATAATTACACAAGAGGCCACCAAAACCATCCCTAGTAGGTGATTCAAGACAACTTCCATCAACATTAAGAATTACATTAGAATGACTGTTATGATTCTATTTGATAAATATGTCATCTTCCACGCCACTGGGTTTGATAGTGAGGCAAATGTTGAAGTTTGCTACCATGCTTTGAATATTAAAAACAAGACGGTGAAGAGACCAGTTATCTTGGCTTAAACACATCATGTGATACAAAGATATTCATTACCTCCTTCATTTTTTGTTTCTAGATGGTATCCATTTAGACAGATATCCTTGAAACTTAATAAGTTTCTATGAGATTTAGAGGATTATAATGCATTCTCAACGTGTAATTGTGTTCCTCCATATAATGATATATTAGCACTTCCAGAGCCTTTAATTATTTTTGTAGTGTCCGATATTGTGTTAACGTCGGCTTCTCGACTTACTAAGTAAGAAAAATATTTTCTATCTGTGAGAATTGTATGGGTAGTTGCACTATCAGCGAGACATGTATCTCCATTCATGCTATTATAGCTACTCATTCTCAGTTGGTTAGAACTTCGTGCTGATAACGTGTTATGAAAAGAGAAGAAAGAGGATTATATTATTCTCTTGTGATATTCAATATGTTGCATGTGGTCTCTATTTATAGATATGTATAAGGAGATGACTTAATAGTTAAGTATATAAGGGATAAGTACACAAATGTGTGACTTAAGAGATAAGGACAAGGATTATGGACATCCACTTATAATATTCATAACAATATGCTTATTTTTGTGGACCGGATGAAATGGTGTACTTATTAATTTTATTTTATATTTTTTAAGCTAGTATGCTTGCTATTTATTTACACAAAAATAGTCGTTGTTTAATTAGCGGTTGGAAAATAATCGTTGGAAAAATATTGCAATATATATATATAGGTCTTTTATTTATACAAGCACATATTAAAAATATTGTATAAAAAATGATAATTGCAAGGCATAGAGTTCGCATAAAGGAAAACCATGTAAACAAGACAAAAATCATATATAGCAAGTTAAAATTTTGTGAAGATCTTATAATTTTAACCATGCTTACAATTTCATTAATTTCTCAATCACCAACTCAAGTAGAGACCACAACCTAAAAATAACATATGCATAACATTTCATTTTTTGTTTAACACAATGTTAAAGGATAATAAAGAAAGTTTCATCTATACACCCTATGTTCATAAAGCTAAGTACATGAAGAAGTCTAATTCTATTGTATTTAAATGTTAATCATGTATTAGACCTTTCTTGACATCTCTATGTTGTTGAATGACCAAAACTGAGCCATGAATATCAAAATCTGAAGAAGCTAAAATATCACCAACCGATCCAAGTTCTGGACATTCCTCCCAATCACTCATATCTATTGTTAGTGAATTATTTCCTCTACCACCCTTTCCAACTATAAACAAAGAGTATATGTCACCAATCTCTTTCAAACATTCCACTGTTTCTCTTCCATCCTTCACAAAATTTTCTACATATCCAATTTTTCCTGAAGCCACATGCCTGTTATAAAAATCAACCATGAAGGTATTGTCAATCTCATCATTCACAGTCTCTTCCCCAGACAACGACATTAAAATCTCTTTCTCCTTAGATTGTACTCCGCTTTTATCAATTTGTTCATTTTCTAAGTTTGAAGAAGAAGAAGAAGAAGACGACGTCAACAAAAATCTAATGATTGTCAAGTTAATTCGAGGGCATTTTGAAATGCGTAGGCTCCAAGCAACAGCCTCGCGGTCATCCGGCCCTCCAAAAAAAAGTGTTGCAACATTTTGAATGTTTTCAGATTCTATTAGTTCTGAGAAACCAAATGACGTAGTAAGTCCTCTTTCTATAACTACACCAACAGAACAAGGTGCATGCCTAAGAACCTTCTGATTAGTAATCCTTATACCTTCTTTTCCGCTTTCAAGTTTTCCATCGATTCGTTGATGCTTGTGAAAGGGAAGAAGAATAATCGATACTTGAAGATTTTCTGCTTCATTGCACACTTCTTCATACAAACTTAGAAAAGAAGATACTGTCCTTTTTTGTTGGACCAATATCTTTGTGTCTTCAGTGAAGGCATCTAGGGCATTATTAATGTCCACCACATCATTTCCACCAAAGGCTTCGTCGTCATCGCTAATATCACCATTTTCTTTTTCATGGTATAACAAGTTTGACTTGATTTTCTTCACAAGCTCTATTAAGTGCATTAAATAAGTGGTAGAAGGTGATGTTTTAGAACCATGTATTGCTAGTATTGTGGCTAGTATTGCAGATACTTGACGAGGATCATACACACAAGCCAAAATTTTAAGTTCATCTTCCATTTCTTGTGGTTCAATTGTTGTATGGTTGTTTGAAAACATTTTCTCTTCCCCCTTTGCTAGAAATGACACAATTATTCCTGATATTATTGTGTTTAATACTATCGATACTAGCAACATGTTGTAAGATTCTGAATCAAGACTCTGTAAATGTAAATCAACAAAAGAAGATTCTAATTCA
>Ga0315915_1008598_pt1 | contig 11882 bp, 10 predicted proteins | sample MpolbnodulesMG_FD_207738 | JGI IMG/M metagenome (GOLD analysis project Ga0315915, IMG submission 207738) | Medicago polymorpha root nodule microbial communities from Los Angeles, California, United States - branched nodules | ecosystem: Host-associated > Plants > Roots > Nodule | place: USA... | reverse complement strand
ATGAATTGAAGTGAAAATGAAAACATGAAACATAGAAAGTAAATGAGCCCTTATTTTTCAAAATAAGTTACAAGAAGCAGTCAAGCTCGATAGTTGTAGCATCTTACAACATACCCATTGTCAACCAGCCAATGTATCATTCCTGCTGTGATACCCTTTGTAACAGAAAACACTGGAAAAAGGCTATCAGGCTTTACGGGACGGGGATCATATTTACCAAGCACTCCAGCAGCAGTGTCAATAATGACCTCTCCATCTTTGTAGGCGCATACCTTAACAAGGGTGAGCAAATACATTAAAACAACAAAATTTACTTCATTTACTTTCTGGACATCAAATTCAATGGAAACAACATCATATGTAAAAAAATGAAATACTTGATGACTTTCATTAATTCCTGATATACAACCCTGATCTAATCTAGTGTAGATAAGCTAACTGGCCATAAGGAAAGGTGATTAATGCTTATAAATGCATAAGGCAAACCAAAGCAATCTCAAGCTTTACCTGGATTCCAAGTATTTTATCATTATTTGCCAGCTCAATTAAAAGTTGCCTCAGCTTGGCTTCAACGTCAGAATGGACTGGCGAATCAAAAACCCATCTATCATTTACCGATGGACCTCGATTAATAAACCTGGGAAGTGCACCTCAGATCAGCCATAGGTGAAACAGGCAATGTAGGACACTAGCAATTGAAAAAGAAAAAAAAAATCGACTCACCCACTCAAAACAGATTCTGCAAATGGCCTCATTATGTCCATATATACTATGTGAACGTTCATGGTGGCAGAAAGCCCTACATCCAAATCAGGCAAGTAAAATAAGTTGTAGGAAAGAAGTAAGTATTACAGTGGCATTACAGTGTGAGACAACAGACCTCTTAGAAGATTAAGAACCCTTCCAAATATTACAATATCACCAGGAAATGCATCAACCTGAAAAATGTTATAAAAATTTATGACTTTAACTACCAAAAGATCAGCTTCATAGATTTGGAATAGATAAAAATAATGCAAGTTTATATCTGAACTTACAGGATTAAAGCGTTTCATTTCTTTTTTGTCAAGGTTCATTTTCTCCTGTATAACCTTCATATTTTTGGTTCTTTGATTCTCTAGAGATTTCAATGTTTCCTTAGCATCAGGAAAATACATCAGAATTAGATAAAATGAAACATCCAAGGAAGTAAAGAATAGTATACTTTCAGGAGCTCAGGGCATACTTACAAGTGATTCTTTTGCTGGTGTCGTTGCACGGAAAAATATAGCTGTCACCTCCATTGCCTGCTCTGGAATGTCCAGACGCAGCTTAAGCCCCATTTCTGCAAAGGCGGAGAGAAGGGCCACATGGTCACCCTATAATAAAAAGGCTGACGAGATCAGTCATCATTTAGAAATATCTTTTGGTGCAACAGTTAAGTACGGAAAACTTATAATGGCAGTCGCAATCCTGAAGAAATTGTCATAAAAAAGTGAAAAATTATGCTAAAAGAGGAAATGAAATAGACAATTGGCTATTGTGAATTTTCTGCCTTGACTTCCATGAATGTAACAAATCTACCCAACCAAAGCTTATTATGTTATTGAGGTTAGGAAAATAGCATTTACATCTCTACTTCTCTAGCACACCTTCTTAGACCCCAACTTGATTTAGGGAATGAAATAAAGCATACCTCAACTCAAACATCAGCCAGTACGATCAACACAGCTTTTAATTGAAAAATGGAGGGCATGAGGATCAAAGTACAGTGCAATGGATTTCAACACCATGTCAAAATTAATCAACAACATTTTTTAAAATATTCCTAACACTGATATGTTGAGCCAAATAAGTTAATCCACGAACATAATCACAATATCACTTAATATGATTAAACTACACAATTCAAATTTTAACTGGCGCAATAACATCGTAATTTTTTACCAAAGAACTAACGTTCAATTTAAACCTACCCCTTTAAATTCAGGATATCCTAGGCTAGCTGCTCATGTAAGAGCATGTTAAATAACCTTGAAATTCTGAGATGCTATACTCAAGAAGACAACAATTATAACCACTAATTTAACAATGTATATAACTTCGTTAGTATCCCTACAACCATGAAAAAGCATAAAAGTCAGCACCAACCTCAACAGACGACAAAAACATCTTTGCAAGTGCTTGCTTAAGGGTGTTTGAAAGTTTCTTCGTAAGCCCAAAGTCAAGTAAAATGGGACGATGTGGAGATTCCTTGCTCACAAGAAAATTTCCTATAATTATTCAAGTTAGAGAATCATTTCCACGAGTACATGGAATAATTGGAAAATTATTACAGAAAGTTATTATAAAATTTCTACAATAAATTGAAAAATGTTGTACATGGAAATTGGAAACATTATAGACTCGTGTTCATGTATACACAGGCACAACCATATTACTTATAGAGATGGACAGTATACCTGGATGAGGATCACCGTTGAAAAACCCATCAATATATATTTGGTGGGCGTAGGCACGAGTAATCTCCTCAACAATCTTTTGTTTATCTACTCCATAAGCTTCTAGTGATTCTAAATCATTCAACCGAATGCCATCCATATACTCTAAAACAAGGATCTTTTCTGTAGCCTGTCATTGGATACAATCAGATTATATTATATAAATACGATAAACTACAAAGGGAAAGGAAAAAGAATGCAGAAGAATAAAAAGGAACTACGTTTCATTTTGAAGCAAATGAAAATAAGGTACCAATAGGCATGCATGCTAATTATATGAATGCACAACAACGAAAACACTATACTTATCCATTGGATGGCAATTAGAAAAGGTCTCAACACACAACTACATGAGGCAAAAATGTTCGATTACATTGCTATAGGACCTTGTAGAGAAATATGTAAAACTTAGGTCACTTCTACTCTCACATAAATAAATATGTAAAATATGTATGTCTAACCAGGTCTGGGTTTGAGAATGAAAGGCTCATGTCATCATTTTAAGAGAATAAGGACTTTACAAAAAATTTCCTTAATACTCTCAGATGCCTCAACTATAATGTCACCTTTATGAATAAATAATTCAGTCATAATATTTTATTGAAGACAGGAGATACCTGAATTACTTCTGGAATTAAAACATCCACTCTATTGGGATTCAAGTTTCCATCATGTTGGTTTCTGCAGCCAAGATTTTTTGCTACAGTCCTAGTGTTTTCTACAGAAATAGAAGTATTAATAAGAGCCAAGGAAGAAATATAAAGGAGAAGATATCCTCCACAACACAGGAACAAATACAAAACTCTTCAAAATGAAACGGTTTTTAATAAATAGTCCATCAATTTTTCAACAACCAGTCAAAGAAAGCCCTTAAGAAACTCTGTGATAAACACCAAAGACAGAATTCACAAAGAAATTTCTGACGTTGACAGAACTAGGTAAAGATGAAGTCTTGAAAATCCAAGTAACTCGCTCCAATAAAATATACCAAAGATGTTTTGAAGCACAAATTTGGTTTTACAACATAATTTTGATAAGACAAGAAAATTACCAGCTTCAAGATTGAAGTCAAGTTCTTTAGGAGCTTCTTTGCACCATTCATCAATCATAGGATTAAAGTTATATTGTGGCTCAGCCCATGCAATCCAGTCAACAATTGCCTTTGCATTTTTTAAGTCCTGAAAAACAATATAGGTCAAAAATCATTTGAAAGCCTTCAGTGACCTTGATATCCATATATTAGAAAGGTTAAAAAAGCAAAACCTCCAGTATGACTGTCTTGATGCCATCATGTTGAACTTTAACAACCACGTCCCGTCCATTGAGCAGAGTTGCACGGTGGACTTGGGCTATCTGCTTAAAATGTGCGGCTTAGATTCAAATGAATCAACTCACTCGGCAAAAAAATTAATTAAAGAGACTCTCAACTAAATTAAAAAAATCTCTTCTAGCAGCAAAAATATCTTAAGGATCTTACTGAAGCTGTTGCCAAAGGTTCATTGACAAAATCTGAAAATAGCTCATCCATTGATTTGCCCAACTCTTTCTGTATGGTGCCATAGACCTTCAAATATAAACTACATTGAGAAATCTGGTAGTGATGGAAACTTAAGAAAAAATTGAAATTCTCATGTAGGTTAGCAGATGATAGCTCTTATTCTTGTGTCATGGATTGTGGATTTCATTTCAAACAGAGAAAATGTGAATTTTATTAAGAGTAAAATAAGCTATGAAATCTTATGCTAGCCATGTCAAAAACAAAACAAAAATCTAATGCTAAAAAATATTTGGGATATATTATTTTTGAAAGCTTATCATGTAAATCATCTCCCTAAAGCATTCTTTCCTATAACTACACAATAGTAATTTTAAATCAAAAGTTTTTAGAAAACCTCTTCCAAGGGTCGAGGAGGAAGAGAATCCTGTAACTGCTTCAAATTATTTATATAAGCAGCAGGAAGAACATCTGCCCGTGTTGACATATATTGCCCAAGTTTCACCCACAAGCCTTCCATCTCTATTATTAATTTTAGAATTCGTTTAGCATTCCTCTCATGAGCTTTTGCCCACAGTGTGGCTTGTTTAGATTTGCTAAGCCATTTCTCTCGTTGCTGTACACCCTACAGACACAAATGGAAGAATATAAGAAGTTTAGAAGACTTATTTATTAATATAATACAATAAAACCGGAGTAACAAACACAGCTTACCTTATAATCTAGGTATACTACTATGGCCATCGTAAATACTCTAATACGTCTTCTGTAAAGGTTTCCCAACCCCATTCTGACAGGCACACTACAGCATGAAATGAAGGTTATAGTTAATGTTAGACCAAAGATACATATAGGGCAGAATGGCTACTTTGTAGCATACATATTGCACCAAATCAAGAACCAAGAAAGTCAGATAATAACATATTTTAGAAAAGCGCTAAGAAACAGCTAAAACAATATTCAATTAAAAAATGCATGTTACGCATCAAGCATCAACACAATAACAAATGTTGTAATTCTAAATTTTTCAACAGTGTTATAAATCAAATTCTACAAGCACAAAATAGTGTGGACCAATGACTGTCCCTGTTTCAATCCTGAAGGTATTTCCTGTGAGAGAAAATGACATATAAAACCATTCATGAGTATTCATGATTCACCTAAAGATTTAAATTTTTAAGGGGTGTCTGTCCTTTGCATCCAGGATCCTTACGGAGCAAGAAGACATTCCAAGCATATTCCAAACTAATTTAAATTTTAATTCCAAAGGCAGGGGCTTTTTATTCCCCTACACTTATATTACTCTGGTATACTATATTTCCATCCCAAAATACCATCATCAAACCAAACACCTCCTAATTAATAGTTGGAAATCAATGTCATTGAAAAATATACTTTTCCTAATAATGCACTGGAAATATCCAACAAGAAAAGCAGGCAGAGATTAAAAGTAAATGAGTCTGGCTTTTAAAATAAAAATACATGAAACCATAAATAAACATAATGAGAAAATGTAGATATATCATCATTCCTAGACAGTATTGTCAATTGTGGATAGCAGAAAATAGCATGTTCAAATTGAGCTACTTGTGTTATAGCCACTATTTGACAACACTTTGAACTAAATAGACTATTGTAGAAAAATCGCAATTAGTTCAAATTCTGTTATGATATAGTGATACAGTGCCTCTATAGTCACTATTTGACAGCACCGATCTCAGTCAGGTCTCAGAATACTAAGCTAGAGGGATAAATTAAATAAACCTTCCATAACAATTCAGTAACTTGCTAAGCCGACCATTATTTAGTGCAAGTTAATCTTTCAAGATACAGACTGAACAAGGAAAGTCCATGAATCCAAGAAAACGTTAATCACTGACTCAAACTTAAGTTTTGTAGTGTAACTTACTTTTAATCTCAAGTTCTGTTTTAAGCTACCCACTACTAATAATCAGAAATGAACACTTTTCTGGTATATTTCAAGAAGGATTTAGCTCATCTATTACGAGTTGTTGATAAAGCGAAACAATCAATGTTTGATATTTAATCGACCATGATTTGTATGCATATAATATCAATGATTGAATTGTATGAAGCATCGACACAGACGCCAAATACACACTGGACATAGGTGATAATTTGATAAAATAAATTAATTGAATGTAATCACACTCAGTCAGACACCGAACACGTCTTTGATCAGTGAATTGTTCACTTTAAAGGATTCTTATCCTTTCAAGTATGTTTTCAACATTTCATTTCATAAACCAAAATTTAACTATTCAAAAACCTTAAACACTTAAATTCAATGTCCACCTCCTTGGAAGAAAATAACGAAAAATTCACATCCGTTATAAGTAAAGTGACGATGATTATAATGATGCATTAATCCTTGAAATACAAGACAAAACCGACATTTAACACGTATAATATCAACTAAGTACGAAATTAACGTGAATTATGATTAAATAAAACAAAATTCAATGAAAATTAAGATCATATCATACACAATGAATTAATCAAATCGAGTGGATAAAATGGCGAAGAATAAAAGCAGAAAAGAAAATTCAGCAGTTGAGATATGAAGAATCGGAGAAGAGTGGGACGGTGGTGTTACGTTACCTGAAGGTTTGAAAGGATGATGATGAGAGTAACTAACTGCTTGAAAGAGAGAGAGAGAAACAAAGAAAGTGTGTGTTAATGTGTTATGTTGTGACAAAGAGAAGCTCAACTACAAAATGCAATAAAGAAAGAATTGAAATAATATTATTAATTTCAAAATTAAAATGGTAAGCATTAATTATTAATTATAATATTTCTATTATTAGAAATTAAAATGCAAAATTAATTTTTCAACCCAAATAAGAGTGCAGTAGATGTTTTATGTTTGTTTATCATTATAAACAAATAAGAATGTGTTTATCATGCTAAAATATAAAAGAATGAACATGACAATTTCAGTTATAACATGTTTAATCGTAAAATTAGTCAAAAAGATCGGACAAACTGAAAGTAAAGGACAAAACAATTTTGAAAATTTTTGTCTTTTACTAAACCATACAACAACTTTTTGTCTAAAATGCAAGTTGTTTAAAAGGTCAAAATAATTTTTGTTCACCAATCATTGTATAGAGAAAAAAAGTCAATACATCACAAGTTTGTTATGTGTGGTTCTGTTTTATATTGTGTTTTTCTACGAGGTACTTACATTTTAGTAGATCAAATCGTAATTTTATTTTATTAGTAATAATTTTTTCATAAAAAACTAAAATATGTGAGGAAGTCTACATATATTTATTGCTTAGACCAACTAGTGATGATGTCCTTTAAAGTCATTTAAAAAATAATTTAATAATTAATCACGTTGAATCGAATTTTCTTCGAAAACGAAAAGACAAGTAAGAAATGTCATAGATTTGAATTGAATATTATGTGTTCGTTTTCTTGGCAACAAGGTAATGTAATTGTGTACTAAAAGACTTTATGGGAGGTGGAAACTACTAAACTAGTGCCTTTTTCTTTTGTTGACCCTTTTATGTTCGTAGAATTAGACTCCAAGCAAAGTACAAAACGCGTTTGTATAAGTACTTTACATGTGTCACATGTTTGGTAATCCACTTCACCTCCCTTTTTTGTTCATATGTTATTTTTCTCTTCTTGGGTCGGTTTGTTAAAATACATGTTTTGCTTGGCTATGGATTTTAAAATCAACTACGATAATTAAATGAGTAAATCACCATTTGCTTGTTGAGATTAGGGGTTGGACATTTAACCTTATGAAATTTATGAATAGGGAATAAACATATTAATTTGTATCTAATTTAGTGTTAAATGAGTTTCTGAATTATATCATTTGTTATCAAACTTATCCTTACAAATTAATAGAATGATCAAATTGTTTGTATTATTCAAAACTATAACTTTTACCCTTCTACCGTCTGAGTCATAAACAATAGAGAAGTTAATATATTGCAATATAATTTATTATATAGTTAATAAAACAATTCAACATAAACAATATTTTAGGACATATAACAGTTGCTCACACATTTTGGAATATCTCTTTATACACTACATTTGAAGTGGTGTTGATACAATCCTCAGTGTCATCTAATAATAATGTTTTCAGATCATCTCTTGATATAACACGTGATATTGCAACATATAGCTGCCCATGCGAAAACACTAATTATGGAAGATAAACAACTAATATCATTCCTCATTGATTGTTATAGAAGATGCAGATCTTGTAAAATATCATAATATCAAATTAAGGTAAGGAAAATCATGACAAGCCAAAGTTTCTTAAGAGTGTGTTTAGATGAGGAAATGTTTTGAGGTAATGTAATGTTTTGAGGGAATTCAAATACTTTGATGTGAATTTCATTGTTTGGATAATAATTTGAAGAATTTTTAAAATGATGGAAATTTATGAAGTATTTTGTTCAAATTAAATTTAGAGAATTTCAAATGATACCTAAAAGTTAAGAATTTCAAATTTCTTCGTTGTTATAATTTTTCAAATTTCCCAAAATTTCCAAATTGACCCCAATACATTTTCAAAAAAAAATTGCAAATTGACTCCTTGATTTTTCAAAAATTATAATTTGACCCCTAATTGCTTTTTTGAAATTCACAAATTGACCCCTAATCCTATTTTGAAATTTGGCCCAAAAAATTAAAATTTATAAAAGTTGGCCAAAAATTATGCCAATGAAATTTTTTATTACAACATCCAAACAAAAGTATTAAGAAATGAAAGTAATTTAATATTTGACCCTATTCACAAATTTTAAGAGTGTAAATGTTCTACCCTTAGAAATGAAATGAAAGTATTAAGAAATGAAATTTTTGCTCTATTCACAAATTTTAAGAGTGTAAATGTTCGATCCTTATAATTTGATGAGACGAATTTTGATTTACTCATAATTATTCAGACAAAAAGACATGTTGATACCAATATTACTATGTTTTTGAATGTATCAAAAACACATTATCAAGTTTTTTTTTTGTTACTAATTTTATGGATTAAATTTTCTAAGAAAAGACATATTTAAATATTAAACTAATGTCTTATACGGTTTGAAGTTGACTTGGGAGAGAGGGCACCGAAATGTGATTTGTTATTCTGATTCTTTACATGCTATAAACTTAATTCAAGCTTCCCTGAATGCTTGACATGTTTATGCCACTATCATCAGAAATGTTAAGGATTTCCTTAATCTCCCTTGGAATGTGCAGTTGACTCACACCCTTCAAGAGGCTAACGAATGTGCGGATTTTCTAGATAAACATGGTGTCATTCACGATTCTTCTTGGTGCAGCTTGTAGAACCTCATCCTGAGATTGGAAGAAGATTTACTTCTTGTTGATGCTTCTAGAGTTCAATTCTTAAGATTAGAGCCTAGTTTCTTTTTCTTTTTATTTTTATTTTCTTTTTCTCCTTCTAAATAAAAAAAAACACTAATGTCTTGTAAAATAAAAGTACTAAACTAATGAACTAAAGATAAAGTTGAGAATAAGAATGACTAATAAATAGGATATGGAAAAGGTGGGATTGAGCTAGATTTTTCAAAGTTTAAATCTAGTTGGATCAAAATATTTAAGACCTAAGTCGGACATGTTATCTATTATAAACTTGTTTTATATATGTGAGTTTGACATTTTTTTTAAAGTACGACCTATTTTACCCGATCGCCATAAACTAATGGCAATACAGGTATGTCTGCCCCGTTTGGTTGGTCTTGCAATGATTAACTCTAGTGGTCCAATTGAAACTGATGACAATACGAGCATGTCTACCCATTGGTTTGCCTTGCATTGATCATTTTTAATGATCGAGTTGAAAGTGAGATAAACTTATTAAGAAAAATCTGTGATTCCCGCTCCATCACGAGAGAAGAAAAACTTATTAAGTTTCTTATGTATAAGAGAAGATAAGATGTTTAGCTATAAAAAAAATTAATTTTGTGACCCTAAAAATGTAAGTCTTTTTGCTATCACACACTTCAACATGCTGAGAGTCATCAAGACAGCCGCTTCTATGGTCGACAATACTCCATTTGATCACTATTATAAATAAAAAACATTTTTTTAGATTCTAACTCATGCATCTAGTCAATATAAAAACTAAATATAAGAGTTATTCAATGAATCTAAAAAATGTTTTTTTGTTCTTGACAATGATCAGAATGAAGATACCATATTGTTAGAATATTGGATTGAACAATGAACAAACTTATGGATGTTAATAGTAACCATGGTTTTCTTTATAAAAAAATAGTAACCATGGTTTAAAAACATTGGATCATCACCCCATTTTTTCTTGATTAGCCCTCTCTCCCTAATCTCCCCCCGGGCCCAAGCTCTATCTCACACTTCACAACAAGTCAACAAAGAAGGCAACGGTGAATTCTGCTCTTTACCCGAATGGTTATGCTCATTCTCAAAGTAAATGTCTGAATTGTCCCTGCGTAAGTTAACTTACGTTGGGTACTATTTTCATTCAAAACCCAGCAGGCAACCAAAAAGCTCCATTTTTTCTTTCCCTCCACCTCTGAAAACCCAAAAAGTGCGAATTTTTGGATCAAAATCTTTGTTCCAAATCATTGCAAATCGTCAGGAAGCAAGTTTCTACGTTCATCAAGTATCAAAGAACAGGTAATGTACCGCCAAAACTCATCCTTTTTTCATGGTTTTTCTGCAACTTATGTCATTTTTTTCCAATAGGTGATAGGGCTGAACGTAGTTAACTCATGCTAGTTGTAAGTGCTGCGTGAGTTAACTCATCCAGAAGGTTAACACTAGCGTGGGTTAACTCACGCTACTGTGATGCCCATATTTAGAAATTTTGCGCCACTTTTTTTACTTGCTTTGCTTGCGGCACAAGTTATTTATTTATTTTTTCTTGGTTTTTTTATTGAGTAGACATTAAATGGCATGGTTGAAAATGTGGCGGAGGATGGCGTTGAGCCGAAACCGGGCAAAAACAAAGCTTCCGGCGAATGCAAACCAACCAATGATGTGAAGTTTAAAGTGAAAATTCCTTTTCAAGTTGAAGCTCACATTGTGAACAACCAAGCAAAATCGGTACCTACCGGTAACTTTGAAGAAAATCGTAAATCGGTACCTACCGGTGTTCGTGTTATTGAAGCAAACACCAGGTCATTTTTTATAACAATTGAAAGATGGAAAGATCGAGAAGAATTACTTGGTTGGGTTCGTCGACAAGCGGCTAGGGCCGGATTTACTATTTCTATAGATAAATCTAGTACAATAACGACATACATGACGATGCAATGTGAAAGGAGTGGTGAATACAAGCTACCTAAGACGAGGAAGAAACCGAAGCTTGAAGGCACAGGCACAAGGAAATGTAATTGTCTATTTAGGTTGAAATGCTTCTTTGATATAAAAAAAAACTCAAGATTGGTTGATTGCAAAGCTTTGTGGAATTCACAACCATGACTTGGCACCAAAGTTATCCGGCCACCTTCTTGCAGGTCAACTAAAAGCGGAGGAGAAGCAAAGAGTTATCGACATGACAAAGAGCTTGGCAAAGCCTAGGAATATTCTCACGGATTTGAAGGAAAAAAAACAAAGAAAGTTTGACACTCATCAAGCAAGTGTATAATGCGTGAACTAGATGGTGCAAGAGGCAAAGAGAGGACAAGACGGAGTTGCAATACTTGATTACAAAGTTGGAGAAGCATCAATATGTCTATTTCACAAGAGCAAATAGTGAGGAAACCACTCTTGAAGATTTATTCTTTGCTCATCCGGATTCAATTGATATGCTTAACACTTTTCCCACCGTTTTGGTCATGGACTCCACCTACAAAACCAATACCTACTGAATGCCTTTATTTGAGATTGTTGGTGTCACCTCTACCAAAATAACCTATTCG
>Ga0315915_1008597_pt1 | contig 11883 bp, 7 predicted proteins | sample MpolbnodulesMG_FD_207738 | JGI IMG/M metagenome (GOLD analysis project Ga0315915, IMG submission 207738) | Medicago polymorpha root nodule microbial communities from Los Angeles, California, United States - branched nodules | ecosystem: Host-associated > Plants > Roots > Nodule | place: USA... | reverse complement strand
TTTCTGCCTATTTTGTTCTGGTCTTCGAAAAGTTGTCCTTTGCATTTCTTCATGTTTTCTTGCTTCTAGAGTGTCCAGGCGTGTATTTTCCTACAAAGAGTTGGCATTAGATGTGAAAAGCATAATTGAGTGATTCTTCAATATTTGTGAGCTTTTCGCAGGATAACTTGCAAACCAAGTAATCAAAGTGCCTAAAATATACAGTCTATTTAACTCCTTTTTGACACTTATCAGTATTCTGATGTCAACGTGTCATCCAGTCAGCCACGTGTACAATGACCAATTTGATGGAAACGTTACAAATTTCAGTTTTAACTTTTCACTTTCAATTTATGTTTTTCCTTTTTTACACCTTTTAAAGATCGATTTGATAGTAACTATAATAATTTAGAGACTGATTTGATTGAAATTTTTAGAAATCTAAGGACATATTTGATCGATTTTATTGCAGGGATGGAGTACAAGGACGTATGGCATGAGATGATCAGTTATTTCAACTGAGAAGTCTACGCAAACACTAGTGAGGCGTCCTGCTCCACCACATCCAACTGCTTCTGGAGTTATTAGAATGTCATATCCAAGTTATGGCCACCTGGTTCTACTCAACCCTAATTTATGGAGTTTATCCCAACCACAGGATTTCCAAAGAAGTGATGTTTGATGTCTGCTTTTGGAAAATGTAATATTTAGACTTGTTTAAATTATGCCCCATAGTTGGGTTTCTTTTTGAAAATGTAATATTTAAGAACATGGAGTGTATGACTTACGACTTGTTAATGCCCCATGATTGAATTTCTTTTTGCCTATGTAATATTCCTGCACTTGTAGTGTAATGACTAAATTACGACTTATTTTATGGAATGTATGACTTATGACTTGTTAATGCCTCATAGTTGAGTTGTTTTTTGCCTATGTAATGCTCTTGCACTTGTAGTGCAATGTCTGAATTACGACTTATTTAATGGTATAATCAAGAATCAAATTGTGTCTCTTTACTTTTTTTACTTTATTCTGCACATATATGCACCAAGGATCACATTGACATCTCTTTAAATAATTCAAGGACTTATTTGATGGTGTTTTTATGTAATTTAAGGACTAATTTGATGGAAATATTTTGTTACAATAATAAACATACCTCTTCATTGCCACTTTCCTTAGGCTTAACCATGGACTGAAACTTCTCCATCAATATTGTCCTTCTTCCATGAATAGCACAAATTCCATTGTTTTTAAAGTAACCTAGTTCTTCAACTTCATCAACCCAGACAAAAAATTCACAATTTTCAACATCATCTTGTACAAAGAAAATTCAGAATTAGTAGAAGTTAAACAAACCATTCTGATATCAGACAATAATGGTTAAACAAACCTTTGGCAGAAGGCAAGCATAGAAAGGCCTTCTTGGATTTTTGTCTGTGTTGGCTTTTCTTACAACACATATTCTAGGACACCAACATTCAAGTACTCTCACATCACCATTAAACATAGAGCTTGAAGATAAAGATCGGCTATTATAGCTGTTTTGCCCATACGTCCACCACCCATCATTTCTGAACACCAAAGCTTGAACAAATTTTGAGGATTTTGAACTCTAGGTGACAAATTATAAAATTAGGGTTCCAATTTTATAGATTTGGGGAAGAAAGAGACGTTGGGTAACAATTATTTTTCTGCAAAAGTGAGTTCGAATTTTCTGTAAATCAATCAATTTGGTCCTTGGAAATTTTGTCATTTTCGGCCAAATTAGTCCCTACTTGTGTGGCATCTGACATGACAAACCTTATGAGAGGTTAACAGTACATGTCACCTCCGTTAACAGACCAACTTAACGAAGGGACTGATTTGATTGACATTTGGTAAATTCAAGGATGAAATAGACATTTCGAAAAATTTGAGGACGAATTTAGCTGATCCTTGCAAATTCAAGGATGAACTTGGATATTTACTCATCTGTAATCATTACATAGTTGTCTTAGTCTTAGTTAGGTTATAAGCAAGTATATGTTTCTTTTATGATAGTTGTTGCAAATAAAAGGCAAGAGAATTGTACACAATGATTATTTTTTGGAAGTTACACAATGAATAATTGATTCTAACTCGAAGATATCATTCACTAGAATAGAACCTTATATTTCGTAGAAAAACATTTTTCTTTTTAAAAAATAATTAAAATAATGTATTATTAACAAAACTATTCAAAATGTAACCAGAGGGGGAAAAAAAACCATTCAAAGTAGAAGATGTATAAAAAAATAATTACATAATACACAATGTATAAAGAAGGGTCAAACAATATCACACTTAGTGTGTTTATAGTTAAAATATTTTTCCTTTGATTTGAACAATCACCAAGAAAGAGTTTAGTCTTCCTTAATAGATGATGAGAATCACACTGTTGTTGAAGAAAAATTATATCATTTTTCACTTTCTCTCTTGCATTCCTTTCTTGCAAGCTCAAACCACAAAATTGATAAGCATCCTACAAATTAGTTATATTAGACAAAGGACTTCTAAAACTCAACCAACATAACACATCATCCCAAACCTTTCCCAAAAGTGTACATTCAAAATGAATAGATAGACCTTTTAAGAAATTTAAAATACCTCTTTTCACTAGATTGTCTTTTGGTGCTACTTTATTATGTGAAGGCAAGTGAATATAGAGGCTTTTTAAGGAACCATTTTATTTCATGAAACCTCATCAAAATTCATCAAAAAATTAATTCACATCTCCTACGTAAATTGTTGAACAGCAGAAACGGTAGTTAAGTTTTTTTGCCTTATATATGAAGACAATAATGTGTAGATTTTTTCACAATTATTATTTTTAGTTTCTCAAGAGAAGTTTAAACAAATAATTCTTTCAGAATAAAATCAAACAAGCAAGCAAAAGCACTGTGCTGTGGGAATGGTGGTTGAATCATGCCTATCAATCAAAGCGTGACACGCATGGTATCTATGTCTTTTTCAGGGAGTGTGATATTTGAGATATTTGGAGGTTGGGATTGGACTTATTAGGTGGGTATCAATCAAATACTATTATTGTACATTCCTTTTTTCGCAGTGACCTTGCATAAATAATGCTTTTTAGGGTTTTTTTTTACCCAAATAAAGGTAATAAATAATAATTGAAACTATTTAATAATTTTTTTTTTTAAGAATAAAAAATGGAATATATAAACAACGACAACGAATCCTCTTTAGCAGAAGGTGTATTCAAAAGGTCGCCGCAAAATTACAAGTTTTCAGTGTATAACAATCAAAAACAAAGGTTAGTCGATACCCAGACAAAGTAACGGGTCCGACCACCATCTTTGAGTACCTAAAACAAAAGTGGCATTATTAGCTTTAAGCCACCACAAAGAATTGAATTTAACCTTTTCCAAACAAGTCTATCATGGAAGTTTGAACTTTATTGAAGAGTATGTTGTTTCGTTTATTCCATAAAATCCACACACCCAATAGCCAAAGAAGCTGCATAAAAGATCAGTGGGTTCTCGAAGTTCCTAAAGCGTTAGTAAATTGAAAGAAATGATCATGAACAGTATACGGATCAGCTCCAGAAACACCAAGCCAATTCCTTATATACTTCCATAAAGCACCAAAAATATTACAATAAAAGAACATATGAAGTGTTGATTCGTCGTTCCCACACCCTGCCACACAGTGTTTGGCCGCGGGTTGTATGATGCCACACCGAAGCAGATTTACTTAATAAATATATTTTATTTATGAAGTACGTAGATTATTTTTGTAAACTTGTTTTTCTTAACATATACTACATATTTGGAGTTTTTAGGCAATATTCATGATAAATTTCTTGTCTAATGATATTGGTTTCTTTATAAAAAAAAGTTGGTATTAATGTGTCAGAAAAATTTCTTAAAATAAATTCTAATTTGATCTTAAAATAACTTTTTTTTTTCTAAAATAAATAATGTGTTCATTGTTTTTTATGCTATTATATTTCATTTATACATTTAGGATTAAGTGTCAATATAAAAAAGTCACAACAATATTCTTAAAAAAAAAACACAACAACAATAATTTATAAAATTGTTACATAAATTTATTCATTTCTATATTTTTATAGAAACAAACTTATTTTATTTAAAATTAATAATATCAATAGTACCGGTAAAGTTTGAATCTAATGTATGTGAGCTAACATCTATCGCCCCGTTCGTGACAATAATAAAATACTCACACGAGTTTAAATTCATAATCTAGCAATTGTATATGTGCGTTTTAGGTGACATTTCATACTTTATTTACAAGAAGAAAAAACTAACCATCTAGTTTACTTATGAGAATGCTACAGAATTCTCTCGATCAGAGTATCAGACGATCATATTTGTAAAAAAATCATAGTGGAAAAAAAATGCTAATGCGACATAATTGATGTAACAACAATACTTTTTTTTTGGCTTAGATGAAGTGGTAAACTAAATTAAACTCACACATAACTGTGAGGTTCTGGGTTTGAACCTGAGTCACAACATCCGACTTTACAATTTTGATATTTACTAGTTGAGTTAGGACTTCTGGACGTAAGAAAAACAATACTAATTTAATGAAAGGAGTGTAAAAATAAAAGCTTTTCGATAACTTGTACCAAAGTAAAAAATAAAAATAACTAATCTGTAAGTAAAAGCTTTTCATTAACTAGCTTGGTTTGCAAAAACATAAACTAAACATAGTCAAGTAAAATTACATGATTGGAGTAAGATATCATTTCACCAAAACGGAGAAGCTAATTATGTTAGGGAGACATTTGAGGCGCTAACTTGTGGTAAGAATAAATTATGCTAGGACAAGTATATGATGCATTTCAATTTTCAATGGATGAATCGTCATGAATAATAGATCGATCCCCAAAATTCTTTGAAAAGTACATGCGTGATATTTTTAATTTAAGACAACCTGTTAACATCAATTTTTGGTGTGAAAGCTCTGTCATTATTCACCAAACTGAAATAATGATTAGTTCCATAGATTTTGCGGTGACACAACTTTATTTTGAATGTCCTCTCAAAAAATAAACATTATTTTGAATGAAATTATCACAAAAAACTTATTTTTGGCTAAAAAATAGTTGAATATAAATTTCAGTTCAAAAATAAATATGGTGTAAATATCAATTTATAAACAAAAGTTATAAATTCTAACTTCAAAATGAAAGAGAATTTGGAAGAAAAACCTTTTCTTCTTGGTGATCGGAAGAAAATCCTTACTACTAGAAAGAAATTAAACATGTTAAAATCAACTATACCATCGATGATAATTATTTGTAACAAATATGTTAGAAAATCTACATCGAGAGAATGAGAGGAGAGAGAAAATGTCACCCAACCTCTTCCGGTGACTTTGAGTTTTCGGCGTTACTCTGTTTTAGCATTTGTGAGCTTTTTCTCTTCGTTCTCTTGGGTTTTCCATTCAATGATTGTTTCTACACCGTTATTTCACCTCAGATTTGGAGTTCGTCCTTCCTTGTCTGAGATCTTGTTTCTTTCGGCAACCAGAGCGATTTCCGGCGTTTCTTCGGTGACATCAACTGTGAGCTTTCATCTTCTTTTTTTGCTGAGTTTTTCGATTCTCTTCCTTCCTTGCACGTGCTTCTATGTGTTTTGGCTTGTTGATGTCTTCCTGGGCTCGTTTGAAGTTTATCTGCGATTGGATTTTGTTTCTCTAGGTTCATCTCTATTGCAATTTTCTTGGGTTTTGTTTGAAGTTCTCATAAGCTCGGTTTCATGTTCTTCTGGGTTCGATTCTAAAGTTTTCTTTACTGGGTGTGGTTGAAGCTCTATTGGGTTCGATTGAAGCTTTCCTTTCTTCTGGGTTTGCGTTCTTGCTCTCTGTCTGTGCACCATGGTTTGTCCATGGCCATTCCTGGCATCTCTGGACTATGCGGTGACACCGGCGAAGTCACCGACAGCTGGAAAATCGTTTGCTCAGGTACTATCTGGTCTGAAAGACTTTAAACTTACTCAACTCCCTCCGAAAGTGGTGATGGGAAAAACGGTTCGTGTCAAAATCACACAAACAAAATACGAATCTGGGCTTGTTGATTGCAGTAGCAACATTCACGGTCGGTTGAAATTGCGTAAGGGAAATTCCCCTCTTTCCATTATGGCATTGTAAACGAAATTGTCTAATATGTGGCCAGATATACATAATTGGGAAATCACTCCCCTGGGTAAGGGCTTTTTTGAATTCCATTTTAACACTATTGAGGATATGCAACAAGTTTGGGCAATGGGGGTGGTGAACATTAACCCAGGTCTTATGAGGTTTTACTGTTGGTCTAGTGATTTTGTTCCACAGGCTCAAGCTCAAACACACGCTCAGATATGGGTGCGATTCCTACAGTTGCCGCAGGAATATTGGCGTAAGCAAACCTTATTGGAAATTGCGTCCGGACTTGGCACACCATTGATTATTAATGAGGCAACCTTAAACAGGCGTTTCGGAATTTATGCTCGAGTTCTAATTGATGTCGATCTCTCCGAACAACTGTTTGAGTTGGTTATTGTTGAACGAGAAGGACATGCACTATCAGTTTTAGTTCAATATGAAATACAACCTTCATTTTGCTCTCATTGTATGATGTTAGGACATGGCATTCACAATTGTTTGAAATTGGTCTCCCAGAACCAAACTGAAGGCACTACAAAAGTCACCAAACAGGCTCACCCTGCTGCCACATATAACAGAAATCAATCAAAAAATGCTTGGTCTGGCAAAAGAACCATTTTGACACAGGAAGCTTCTACATCTCAAGTGAAACACGTAAGGAATGGAACACACTCTGAATCTTTTCAGGGAGTCTTACCCTTACACCAAACTGTTGTCACTGTTCCAACACATACTACTGGTATCTCTGCCTCTGAAGCTACTCAGGGTTTCTTGCCCTTACACATAGCTGCTGACACTGTTCATACACATGCTACTGGTATCTCTGCTTTTGTGAATAAAAACACATGATGCACTGAGTTGAATTCTGAACAGGCGGGGAATAATGAGGAAGGAAGTAATGGGGAAGTGCCTGAGAATGCAGCACTCCAAAAGAGTGCCAATTCTTTACTATTATCTTTGCACAATTCATTTGGTATCTTACATGAAGAAGATGGCCTTCCTCAAGGGGAGGCAAAAACAAGGTACTCAATCACAACTTTGAAGACACTTTGGATGAAAGTGCTACAATTGTTGATAAGGTTACTAAGGAGATAGACAGTTTAGTCTATTTGACTCACTTACAGGACCCTGTTGATGTGGTATATGGCTCCTTTAAGTCTGTAGGTTTGGCTCAAAACTGTTCACAGTTGGGGTATGGTAATGGGATTAGAAACATTCATACATTAGTCCCAACATCTCCTATACAGTCCAGCAAAACTGGGAGGAAGGTTTACCCTAGTGCTGAGACTGTGTTGGTTAGTATTGCTAGGGATCCACTTAGTGTTATAGCAGCTCAGTCAAACAAGCAGGTTACTTTTGCAGGTCCTATTCTCACTCCAATTATAGCTACTGAGGACTCTCCTGGACATGCTATGGAAAAACTTAAAGGTGACAACAGGAACACTGCAGTGGACCTTGGAGCAAACATCACTGAACCAATTACTACAGTTGATGAAATTCTGGGACCGGACAAGGGACAAATCACAAAACCTGCTAACTTCATTAACACATCAGCATCCTGCAAAAAGAGCGAACTGATTCTCATCAAATTATGGGCAGATGCTCTGGACTCAGATCAGGCTTCAGATAGTACGCTCGACCCTGACATTATTGCTGAAGGGCATCATGTCTTCTCTGACACACCACAAACTATAGAAACTGTTAAAAAGGGCAAGAGAGGGAGACCTAGAAAGCCCAAGAGTCCCAAAGCACTTTCTGGCACCAAATCACAACACAAAACCTCTACAGATCTTACCGAGACCGGCTTTGATACTGTGAATACAAGATCCAAACATGGTGTTATCAAAAGTAATCCCAAATATGGTGATTAGAGGATTAGGAAATTTTGATACTCATCTATTTTTCATAACAAATGCTATATATGATTAGAATTTTGTAGGGGCATGTGCAGCCCTATGCTTTCTTGGCAGGCTACACTTTGTTTTGTTGCCATAGGATAGCCTTTGGCTTCCTTTCTCTCTGTTGTAAACAAGTTAAGGCCTTAATCCTGGTTTGCATTTTATTTTCATTGCTTTGACAAAAAAAAAAAAACTATACCATCGAGAATCATGTTTGTCTCTTCAAAGATTGGAACTTTGAATGCACTATACAAAAATATAACTGGCCTAAAACAAGAAAGAACACTTTTATTTTTGCATGATGTTAAAAGTGTGGCCAATATGTTGTACCCAAAAAATAAAGTGTCGTCGCCTACTGATTGTTGGAAAATATCGATATCAGCTATCATTGGAGCTTATGTAAAAAAAATAAAAATATGGCTTAATAGCAATTCTCGCCCCCTAACTTTCACGAAATTGCGATTTTTGCCCCTTAAGAAAAAAAACTACAAAACCGCCCTCTAAGTTTTGCAACTGTAGCCATTTTGGCCCCCAAGGCCAATTTTTGGTAAAAAAAAATAAAAAATATAACACGTGGCACCTCACTTAGGGTGCCACGTCAGCGTAGATCTTAACTTAAATAGTATGTAGCCAAGTCCACATTAGTTTCTTTTTACTTTATTTCGATCATATTTTGCAGAGAAAATGAGAAAAGGAATGAATGTCCTAAGAAAAAAAGATCAAAATATGTGTATAAACCCACTCGTCTGGCAAACATAACAAATGGCCTGCCGAGTTCAAGCCAAAAGCTCATGTTCTCAATAACGGGAAAATCACATAACGAAAGAAATAGCTCACCCAATGAGTGATGGAGATTTATCACCCACATGGTTGAGATGGCAAAAACTCATTTGCAAAGTAGAGTCTATTCTCTAGTGAACAATGTACGTACTCGTCTGTGCGAGCATACTTTTCAATAACCTATAAATAGAGGCTTGCATCCTCATTTAGATTCATTCTTTGTCTTGGCAAGTTTTAGAGAGAGAGAGAGAGAGAGAGAGAGAGAGAGCTTAGATCAGGCCGATTGATATGAAATATCATCATCCTCTCCTATGTCTTGTAAGTATACATTGCGTGTAACTCATTTCTCTATTTGTTAGGATCAAGTGTGTTGTGAATTCGGCTCAAATCTCACACCAATACAAACTATGGTGTGTGGAACAAAGGAAAGTAGTAACCAATTTCAAAGTAAACACAAGCAAAAACCAATAATAACAACACCTAGATCAAATCTAGTAATTAAAGTGAAAAACTCAAAACCACAAGCAAAAGATAAAGAGAGAAGAAAAACAAAACACACCAAGAAATGATTACCCAGTTCGGTCCAACTTGACCTACTCTGGGGGAGAGATTGATCTCTCCAATCCACTATCAAAGAGTTCTTACAAAGCTCACAAAGAACAAACCTAATTTCTACCCATTTTCCCAATCTCACAAATGAACAAGACACTCAATGATTTTCACTCACCCAAGGTGTTTACAATGTTTCCCAACCCAAGAGAACTCTAATCAAAGACCCTGAACCCTAAAGTTACCTCTTTTGATTTCCCAAGTTTTTCTCTCTTGAACCACCCCTTAGAAAATGAGCTGAAAAATTTAAACAGTACATAGTGACAAACAAAATCGCGCCTCGCTTGAGAAAATCGCGCCACGATTATTGTGTACGACCCAAGGTACGACAACCTTATCCAGAACTCGCGTCACACATGCACAAATCGCGCCACGATTTTTCCTTCAACAGAAACCATACATTCTGCCAACAAAATCGCGACACGCCACCAAAAATCGCGGCACGATTTTAGGTTTCACAACATCACAAATTTGAAGGCAATTTCAACAAAATGTATTTGTTTAGGAATCTAATATAAGTACTTGGTATAGATGATTATAGTAAATCTTGTTTTGTTATAGTGATGCCTCTATTTCTATGCTTAATACTTTTTCAACGTACAATCCAAAAATTGATCTTTGGCCTTAAGTAGCACTAGACATAGACTTTCTTTGTATGAGACATGAATAGAGGCATTTGTAGATGCTAATTTCAAGACATTAGGCTAGATTGGCAGTGACACACACTGTCGGAATATAATACTGTTCTTTTAACTAAATGAGCGAGACATCGAAGGTTTGAGACTAAATTGAATCTTCCATTATCTGCAAGACATTGAGATGTACTGAGGGCGATAGGTGAAAGTATACTTGAGAGTATATAATTTATCAATGAAAGACATTAGAAGACTAACCAATAAAACCTGATCCCATCACGACTTATTAGTTCATAGTTTCACCAACTGCCAACCATCTATATTTACTACTACCACTTATAACAAAAGTGACTTAATCGATCGTTGCTTGGAAACTTGTAGGAATTGAACATTATTGCAATAAAATCAATTGTTTAATAGTTTTGTAACTAGTTAGATTTAGTAAATATTGAAGTTATTTTTCTTCTTTATTCTCTATTCTACTCCCTCCGGTCCTATTTATAAGAAAATTTTGAAAAAATAATTTGGTCCTATTTACTCCCTCCGTCCCTATATGTAAGCACCAATTTGACTTTATTTTTGTCCCTAAATGTAAACTCTTTTTCAAATTTCTAGATGCATTTATTATTTTTTTTCCTAAACATACCCCTAATTAATACTAATAACCTATCATGAAATATGAAAAGTCAAATCTCCTATACATACATTTGAGCATGTTTGAAATGGCCAATCCACATGGCATACTAATGTTGATTCTATCATAGCAAAAGCCACATGTCCTCATTGAAATAAGCCATTAAAATTGTATACATTTGTTATTACAAGAAACCATTCAAATTGCATTGACTAATTGTTAATAAATTCACATTAATATTGCTTTGAAATTGACATTTATGTCACATTAAAATGAGAAAAATAAAAAGTTACATTACAATGTGGGGAGAGGATTGTTTCCTGTGACTTTTACCTCATGTGAGATCCTGACCATCTATTTTTTTTTACAAAAATAAACGATATTCATTCATTCAAATTGATAGAGTATATCGATACAATACAAATCCAAATTCGCTAAAAACAAAAAGGATGAATCTGTGAACAAACTCACAACATCCATGTTAATAGCATAAAACGGCAAAGTATCTATGCCTACAAATATGACTAATATGACTATATTCATGTCTCTGAAATACTCATGTCTCCGGATCTGCAACTTTGACGACACCAAAGTCATTGCCATTGATTGGATCTGCATTTGTTCAAAGCTAATCTTTCAAGCTGAATCAAATAAACACCGCACTAAGACGGAAAATCAAAAACACATCGCACAAAGACGAGAAATCAAAACAATCAGAGTCGTTCAGACACGAAGAAATCACAAAAACAAACGAAAGAAAACAGAAAATATGTGAAATCACTTATTCAATTAGGATAGAAGGAAAAACAATTTGGAGGGGTGATTTTTAGATCAAAATTGACCCTAAATCACCCCTCTAAAAAGAAGAAGAAGAAGAAGAAAAGGGTGACGGCTAGGGTTTGAGAAGGAGAGAAGAGAAACTGTTATGCAAAATTACGTTATCATTATAGTTTTTGATCTTGACCATCTATTAAAGAGGTGAGATAACATGTTTTAATATTAAAAAAGGATAGAGAGTGTAATTAAGAAAATATTATAGAGAATTATAAAATATAAGAAAATATTTAATATATAAAAAAAATGAATAAGTTGTTAGCTTATTAAAAAAATTCACATAACATTGATTACACTACGTAAATTCAAATTAACAAACAAGTAAATGTTGAATTACATTGATTCACATTACCTC
>Ga0315915_1008596_pt1 | contig 11883 bp, 14 predicted proteins | sample MpolbnodulesMG_FD_207738 | JGI IMG/M metagenome (GOLD analysis project Ga0315915, IMG submission 207738) | Medicago polymorpha root nodule microbial communities from Los Angeles, California, United States - branched nodules | ecosystem: Host-associated > Plants > Roots > Nodule | place: USA... | reverse complement strand
CTGCTACAGTTGCAAAACTTAGGGGGCTGTTTTGTAGTTTTTTTCCTTAGGGGGCCAAAATCGCAACTTTGGGAAAGTTAGGGGGCTAAAACTGCAATTAAGCCTAAAAAAAAATCAAATTTATCCGAACTATTAATAATTTAAACAAGTAGTGTGCATTAATTCTTCAAAAAAAAAATTTGAATGGTGCATTAATTCTTCAATTAACAAAAGAAAGGAAGGAGTATTATATTGATATTTTAACAGATAGCGAAAAAAATGTAATTTCACAAAACTCACCTCAATCCCAAGTATATCTTCAACCCCATACATGTTTTTCAAGCCAAATACAATTTCCCTGATCACTGTATTAATTCCTGGGCATAATCCTCCACAAGTCACTATGCAAGCACGTACTTCTTCTGGCTTGAAGTAAACCTAATATTAGAAGACATCATCGTCAGCTTCTAAACATTACAAATGGACACTAAATTTTCCATGCTTTATAGTTTATACCTTTTCTCGAGGTCCAGCACGGCGAAAATGAACTCCTCTAGAACTATTTTTCTGAACAACAATCTGAACATGAAACATTGCTTGAAATATATTAAGATAAAAGAGAGAGACGTAAATCATTCAGAAAAGAAAATAATTCACATACAAGGGAGAAGATTAGGCCACTCACAGTTTGTGCAACCACATCTTCTGGACTTACAAAAGTATTCCTGAAAGCATAAAACGGTTTATAGACAAATTTGATAATAAAATAATTTAAAGAAACAAAAATTTGGGAACTGGAAAAAATTAGAAATCAGTTAATAAGCTTCAAATCTACGGTGCAAAATGACAAAACATTTTAAAACAAATTGCATAGAAGTAGATTTACTTGACAATTGAATAAGCTTGACTGGTTTGCAGTGGGTTTGGATATGACTGCAAAAGAGGAATTAAAACAGAAACTATCAGAAATCACCAATATGGTTAGAAGAAGGAATAGGTATACATACATGAGGACAAAACATCCTCTTGTCACAACTAAAAGACAAAAACAGTATAATCAAACACACAATATTAAAGAACTACCGAACCCCTTAACAAATTGGCCAAAACAGGTTGTCAAAAACTCTATATTTGTCCTTCGTTTTGGTCCATTACTTGTTAACTTATGCAACGAGGCTCGTTAATCAAAATACGCACCAACTTAATCCTTTTGCAATCAAAATGCACCTCATATGGAACAAAAATTATGAGTGAGTCAGTAAGAAACAAAATTGTTAAAATTGATTTATGGAGGAGGAAATTGAGAATAACCATATGCTAAAAGACAATACTTCTGAAAGCTTGATCAACCTCAGTAATACATACATCATCTTAATGACTTGAAAATGCATTGATTTTATATGATATGGTATGAATCCTTGTTTGTCTCTTTTAATACCAATAGAACATTTATTATTTAAATCATTTAACTACTCCACTAGATACTATTAATAAGAGTGTTTTAGGAAATGCAACACATTTTTTCCATTAAAATTAACAGTACTAATAATTTCGTAAAATTCAAACACGAAATTTGACACCAACACATAGATTCAATTAATTAATTAATTAATTCAAATTTTGACTGCAATGTTGTGTCTGGTGTTAGTGTCATAGAAAAAACAGTGTTGAAAGAAGAGAAAACGGTACCGGCAGATTGGGAAGGAAATTGGTGAGGTGTGGAACGTCCTCGAGGAGAAAACCGTCGTCGTCATTTTCGGATTGATTGGAAACCCGAACGGGTGCAAATGGGAGACGGTTTTGGCGGGAAAACGGTGGTGGTAGTATCGGGTTCCGGCGAAAGAGCGCGAGCTGAGGAAGGTGGGATCGCAACAACAGTAGTTGCAGAGAGTTTTTACGAGTTGAGAGAGAAAATGAAGGAGGAGTTTTAGAGAGAGAAGAGAACGAAGTGGAGACGGAGGAGAGATCCATTTTCCTTTACAAACACCTGACTCAATCAGATATTTTTAGACTTTAGATGTTTACTTTTTTCAAAGATATTTTATTTTATTTTTACATCAATTTCTACTCATAAATTAAGGCAAGAAAAGAAAAGAAAACAAGTTTCATGTACTACTTTAAACTAATTTGAATTAAATTTCTAAAAAAAAAATTGAATTAAAATTATTATGACCATCTTAACGGTGGATGTTTCACATATTTAGCTTGTGGAGTAGAAAGCTTATAGCTGAAAAAACTAGCTGTTTGAAATTAATTGTTTGGTAAAATTAGCTTTTGAAATGAGAGATAAATATAAAATGACATAAAAGTACATGTATCTTTATTTTTTTATAAATTACATTTATAAATATTTTCAACTGATATATTTCGTGGATTTTTTTCACCCAAATATCCTTATGTCGTGGAATATGTGTATATTTTTCCCCTAAAACAAAATAATGTGTATTTCAACACTTCAAAAATGTAGTTTTTTTTAAAAAGAAAACTTATATCATTTCATTATTAATCATATTAGTAATACATTTCATAAAGAAATGTGGAAGCTTTTATCAAAGAAAATAAATAAATAAATATGTGGAAGTTAGGGAAGGATCTGGTTGCCTTAGCTAATTGATGTGTCCACTACCAAAAAAAATTAATTGATGTCCAACTTCATTTGTTTGTCTCCTAATAAACTAAGTATGAGTTTGATAAATAAGAGCTACAAAATTGGATATTACTATCCATAATGAGACCAAATTCGGTGACATATCTCCCTCCTCTATTAAAGTAATCAGCTACTATTTTCGAATCAACCTCAAAATCAACATTTGAGTTGTAGGTCACGTATATCCACCGAATCACATGATAGAGTCCTAAAGTCTCTCCGATATCAATTGAAAATAAGGGAGTGAACCACATAGTTTTGGAAAAAACATGTTGGCCGCATCTCTTATACAAATAGAGTAGGGTACTCTATTACTAGAGTTAGAAAAGGGGCATCGACGCTGCATTTGAGCCGGCCACTTTCTGGTCGCAATACACAATAGAGCTGTGTTTTTTAATTGTGTAAACATTGTAAAAAAAATTAGAGTAAACAACTTTATTTTTTGCTAATAAAAAATTTAGGATGAGGGGATATAGCCCCAATCCAAAGTAAGGAAGAACTTCCAACTCAAAGATCCCTTACAAAGTTTGATCAGTTTCTTTTGCATCGTATACTTCAAAATTTAGAGTGTCTACATATAATATATCATCTCCAAGCATACATTTATCAATACTAGAAAAGTAGGGAGCACCGCAACCAATTCAATATTGGCATTGTTAGATAAGTCCGGAAGTGTCATACGTGATATACAGTGGAACGGTGTTTTCTGACCAGTGTCACCACATCTAAGTAGAACTTTTTCACCACATCTAGGTAGAAGTTTATGGTCCTCTATGACTTTATGACCGAGGCAGTGACATGATTCATATTGATTCAACCAAAAAAACCAATAAAAATGGATATTAGTTGAGTTTTAAGGCTCTAATATTTGCTTTTCTTGTTTTTTGTCAAACCAGCAGCACCAGTCAAGTCATTGTCTCAATCGAAAGGACGAGTTACATTATGTGAAGCGGCACGGCACCCATCATTGTAAGAGTTTGGAATGACTTTCAATCATCTTCTTCACTCTATAAGCTACCTTAGAATAAATGTTATCACAATTGACATTACATTCTTATTTTTGATAAAACTAAAGCATTAAAAGAGAATGGTATTAATACATGCTTGTACAACAAGGGCTGAGACAGCCTTTTGAATTTTCCCAAATGCAAAACGAAAGGTTTCGCCAAGAAAAACTCTCACTACATAGCACTGCTTAATTGCGCCTATTAAAAATGAATTGATCAGCATATCCTACCCAACAAACAGGAGAAACATTGTCATGACATTTGAATTTACAACTGAAGGTTTTTACATGATCTTAAACCCTAAGATACACTTATCTACCAGAATCACAAAGATAAAGATAGCTGTTCATATTTACCATAACTTTGTTTTACTCTATGTAAGCATCATTCATCTGAGCTGTATTCGCTAGATTCTGGCAATAAGGGTACAGCAGCACAACAGAAAGTCTCCTTATCCTTAAGAAGTAGACAACTGCCATCAGAATTCCACTTCAGGTCTGTTATCGAAAATTGTGGTAGAGGAACATGAACACAAAAGGCACCAGATGGGGTCCACATGTATAAATGTGTGCTTCCGGTGCAGAAAACAAGGCGAGTGGATGTCGGATCCCAAGCTGCCACTCTGATAGGGTCCTTCTGCACTAAGATTGCTGTAAGCTCAAGTTGTCGAATATTCCATACCCAGAGTACTGTAGGCATACTATCATTGCGAGTACATATGTATTGGCTATCATTGCTCCATGACAAAAAGCCTGCAAGAAAAATCAGTTTTGTCAGGCGGGCCAAGAGCCATCGTGCAAAGCTAATGACAGAAGGCTTTGATTAAGTCCAGAGGCAACCAAATGATTCAGTCCGTCTAGGTAAAGTATAGTTGAAAAGAAACTGATATGTACAAGATACATAACCATCAAAGTGATATTGCAGAAACCAAGGTAACATCAATAAAGAATATGAAGAACTAAAGAATCAATCAAAAGGAAATAATAACTTGGAATTGCAACAAAGAAAGAATATATGGATAGAGATTCTGATGTTAAAAGTCAAGGAAAATGTAAAATTAGAAATTGCCAGTGAATCACATAACAATATCATTGGAGATAAGGTTTACGCTAAACATGAAAGGATATATCGGTATTAAGGGTCACTTGAATTAAATAGTTTGCATCCAGATCTGCTCTATTTTATGCTAATACTTATACAAACCAAAAATCAAATTGACCAGAAAAAAGTATCCACATGAAATAATTCAATTTCTTCCTATTTACCATGCAAATAATTGAATTAAGAACCCTGGAGTGATCATTGCATTATGTAGCAAGGAAGGGCATAATTTGAAGCATTCAAAAGTTAGAGGAAGCACAGCTTACCGATTCCTTGTTTGGGGTTAGGTTTCTCAGCAGGAGGCTTCTGAAATGGTAAATTGATTGGAACTTCCATGACCTCATACCTTACTCTAAAGGGTCGTTCTGGAGAATCTGGTTAGAGAAAGAAAAATAAGAAAACAAAGGAATGTGTTTCATGGACCAACTGTCCAAAAAGCTTAAATCAAATAAAAATAAGAACTGTGTACTAGAAAGTTATAAACCAACAATACATGTGAAACTTTTTCCTACCATGACGGGTCGTTCAAAACAGTGTAATTGTAATAAAAAAAGGTCATAGCACTTATGCTTACCATTGTTTCCTTGAGAAAAATCATCGCTCAAACACAGTTCTGACATATCAAGTTGCAGAGGCTCATCTACTTCCTGCAATTTCAGGGACATGGTAAATAAATTTTTCATAAACTGCAACACCATCAACAATAAAAGTGTCAAAAAGAAATACTTTGAAAACAGCAGCATAACAAGGGCCACGGACTGCATATAGATGCAGAAACTCTGCAAATGTCTTCCAAGTTAAATGATTCAGGACTCGCAGCATCTGGTCATAACTACCCACTGCCAGAAACTGACCACAGGGAGACCAAGACACACTTTTAACTCCTAATCCACTTTCATATGCTTGATACTTGAAAAGACACCTTCCGTCTGGAGAATAGATTAGAACCTAAGTATAAAACAAAAATGACCAAGGCTTTAGCATAACTTGCTAACATGAACTTTATAGCATGACCATCAGTCTAAAAAAACAGGATATAAGCAACACAAGAGTAGACGTACAGAATACATGCATGAAAGATTGTATTATTTGATATACGCAACGCCATTCATGAAACATTCTCTATAAAATGCTTGTGGTTCTATCTATATTATTGAACATTGTAGATATTTAACCTTCCTTCCCCTGTCCGTTGACTCTCCTTCCCCTGATCATAGCTCAGGGAAGCTTAAGCTTTACATGATTGTTAAGGGTCTAGAAAACTAATAAGGATCTGTTGACCCAAACATTATGGGTGATATACCAGTAAGTAACTGGTTCAATGTGATATACCAGTAATTTTGAGTTTGATTGGAAAGATGAATGACCAATAGAGGAGAGGACTATGAGCTGTTAATACTTAAAATAATTTTTCTTCAACTTATGACATTCCAATACTATCTCCACATCTCTCTATTTTGCTCTTCCAACTATTTTTCATATCCAATTTATAAACATGGTATCAAAGTGGAATAATCAACCGTGACAAAAAATCACAATTTTCAACCACTGAGTTGTATTGTATCCTCTCTTTCTCTCTTTCGAGTAACAACGGTAGTTTATGTAATTTTAGATTTTTTTACCATGTCTATTGTACATTGATATCAAATAGCTGACATGGTATATTGCGGTGACGGATTTTTTGCCAACCTTGATGGCAAATATGTGAAGGATGTCTGAGCCATGGAGTCTTACAAGGGAAATGGGGGCTTAAAAAAAAGGATATTTGGCCTCCCAAAGGATATTTGGTCAAATGTTAGGATTGGACCCTAACATTTCCTTTAGAGGTGTTTGAATTTGATTATAGACTATTTTGATTTTGATTTGGTGGCTTAAGATGATCCGCCTAATTGTTTTCAATTGTGTGACATGGTAAGTTGCCATTGGCCGGTCCAATCTTGAAGGAATGAAACTACAATGTATACACACTAGGCAGATACGAGCTTTTAGTGTGGTGCAAAGTAGTAAGTGTTTGTTTAACAGGATAGTACACATGATAATTGTTGTGTTTACTTTAGGTTTTGTTTGGATTATTAGAAAGGGATAAAAAGAAGCAAAACAAAATGACACTAGTTGCGAATATTTGAATTTGAATTGCTTAAAATAGGATAGAATGGACCTGGGGTAAGGGAATATATTCTATACCTATGGAATATAAGATTTAACTACAAAGCTTTTACCATTTCGACAACTTCTCAAACAATGGTATGAAAACTTTCTTTTGTTTCACCATAAAATGTCCAAACAATGGTATGCTATTTTTTTCCATTCCATTAACAGTTGGAATTGAGATAGAATGGGAATTATAAGCGTTTCCTTAAATTCACAGACTAGTTAAATTCAGTGGAATATTTTGAATCACATTTATGTTTACCAAGTCTCCCAGGGGTTAGGAAAGAAAAATAGGAATTAGGAAGATAGTAGCTACCTTGTAATCAAGTGGTGAATCCCATATTACTATAGAACTATCGTCAGGTGACCATTCGACATCAGCCAAGTCTAGAGTGTCAACAGCAAACACGCCCATTATTTCCCATGAATGACAAGATAACAGATTTATATGGTCTTTGCAATCACGCCTTGTGCAAATCGCTGCAAATTTTCCATCTCTTGTAAAGGAAACCCCCTTAGAAGCATGCTTTGGCAACTGCAGATGCACACAAGCTGTGTTTACCAGTGACCAAACTGTTAAACGCAACTGAAAATCTGATGTAGTAAGTATGTGACGACTGTCTGGGCTCCACCTAGCATATGCAATACCAGCAGGACCTTCGTCTATCTTGCATGTCCACTCTGGCTGGGTCAGTGACCAAGCCTGTATCATTGGCTTTTTATAGAGACCGCAGAGAATGTACTCAGAATCAAGGGCCCATTCAATATAGCTAATTTTGTCCAAGCATGAAAACAATTGCACAACCTGCATAAGACGGAAAGAATGATTCAAAACCACAAACAAATATTTGGAATCTCTCAGATGGAATATATGCACAATACCAAGTATATAATTTACCTATGGCACATTAAACCTAGACACTAAAGTTCCAAATTAATTCTTGTATTCTTTTATGTGAACTTATCAGGTCAAGAAAAAGAGTCATACACACCCACAAATACAATAATATATGTTGGCATATAGAGAAAAAAAGAGAAACGTTGAAGCATTAGAGTAAAAAGTAATAATCGGAAAATGAGCTGAAAAGGAAAATGACATGCAACATGTGTTCTAAGTTGGCATTTAAATTTCAACAAGCACTCATGTATAATTTTACTCGCTTTATATCCCAAACTTTACCCGGTATCCAGAACTGCTGACCATGAACCAAGATTGTCTGCAGTTAACAATTTGACGCACTTACGCAGTCAGTACATTCTTGTTCGTTGGATCAACAGCGGAAGGTACATGTTTGAAGCTCGGTCTTTTTTATTTTTTTTTTTTAAAAAAAAATCTGCATTGAAATATGAACCGTCCAATCTCAATCCAACATATGCTGACTGCGTAAATGCGTCAAACTTCTTGCCATAGCATGTTGGATTTCAGATTTGAGAAGCATTAATCATTCACAATTAAGTGTTCACAATCTCCACAAGCATTGCCTCAAATCCATCTATTTCCAATGATTTTAGTGTCTCCATTCGTAAACCCAAATTTTCGAAGACTCGCTTAACTTTAAATTTCCTGTTTACAACATTATACAACTTCATGTGGCAACTACAACTCCATCACATCTTCTTAAAAGTACTCAAAATCCTAAAACATGAGCTTCATGTTTTACATTTTACAATCTCTACTTAGCTAGTATCTATCTAGTTGAGTTCTTAATCAAAAATTGAATCTCGTTGCCTATAATTTCTTCGAAAATCTAATTATCCAAGAACTAAGAACCCTAAAACTTTATTTTAGTAACCATATCATTGGTGCAAAGTATCCACCGGCTTTGCCAATAATTAATCTCCGTCTGAGAACCTGAATGGCCACTTTAGTGGGGTCACCCATCTCAAACACATCATTGCCATCTAGAAGGCTCGAACCCCGAGACTTTGCTTAAGGGATCCGAGTCAAGTTTCACTCAGATCAATGTAATGTTGGTAACCACCAGACAGAATTTTATCAAATTAAAAAATGAAATAATGTTACCTTGAAAGAGATGGTGTCACGAATGACGAGGCGATAATCAACTGCGACGGCTAAGAAACGAGCGTTGGGAGAGAAAGAAGAAGGACCTGTTTGTTTGTAACATTCAGTGAACTCCATTATCACACCGCGAATTCAAGGGTTTCGTTTCGTTCTTCAATTCAACTTTGAAAGAAGAAGGAAAAGATAATAATGATGTTGTTAATAGTAACCGTTTTCACTAATCATGATTAATGTGAGCGAGTGCAGTTTGGTGTGATGAGAAGATGAATGAAGTGTTGTCAAGTGAAGACAGACATTAGATCTGGAATGGTGGATCCTTTTTGTTTCATATACTTTTCACTTTTCAGACATCCAACATTTCAAATTTTTCTTATATGCTTCAAATAGACCGTTAAATTCATTTCTCCATTTTATTTTATCTTATAGTTATCATCATGACAATGACTTATTTTATTTTAAGCAATTATCTTTCTTTTTTTCACAATTTTTTTTATTGGGTCCATCTAATCGATATCCCGAAAGAATTGGTTAAGGAATCCACAACTGAGATTTATGATTTATAAATATAAATTATCATTTTTCATTAAGTAATAATTACATTATTTTTTTCCTCAAAAAATTACATTACTTTTTTTTCAATCAACAATAATATGTTATTTAATAACATTCAAACTCTCATGCTACAAATAATGAAAAAGGTTAAACATAACTCATTTTTGTGGTTGAAAGCCAATAACACCACCTTTGTTTATGGTTCTCAGAGATGGTCGTCGGACTCGTTGCTTTGTTTGGGTATCGACTAACTTTTATTTTTGTATTTCTATTTATGACAGACTGATTGTACCTCATTGTGGTCTCTTTAGTACACCTTCTTCTAAAGTGTACCATCGTCATTGTTAATATATCTCATTTTGATTTCTTCAACAAAAAAAAATTATGTTGAAAACATAAACTAATTATATCCCTTAAATGATCTAATTGTAAAAACAATAATAATTACAAACAAATTTAATATGACTATCAATTTTATTTATGTGAATGCAAAGGTACACATGAAGTTTGGCTGGGTATGTACAATTCATCCGATCATTCAATGTCATTTCGTATTTTTATACCAACGTAAAATCAAATGTTTGACAAATTTTGCCTACAAGATATCAGTATTCAATCCAACTTCAAGGTACCTAAGAATTAACATTTTATTAACGTTCGTGTAGTACCTAGAGGTGGAGATAATGTGATTTTATTTTGTCCCGGTAAGGAAGACATGATGTCAGTCTACCTAGTAGCTGCTGATTTTTTTAATTGCTTCTTTACTGACATGCGTGCTTGGTCCCTGACTGAGGAGACTGTGCCTGAAAGAGGTGTTTGGCTTTGAATTTATGGTATTCATTTACATGTCTGGCATATTAAATTCCTTCAATTTATCTCCTCCTCTTGCGGGAAAATGTTAAAGATTAATCCATGCACTACTAATTTGGAGCGGCTAGATTTTGCACGTATTTTAGTTAGCACAAAATGTCTAGATACTATCAATGCGGTGGAGAATATTTTGATAGACGACAAGCACCATATTATTAAAATTGTGGAGGAAGTTGAAACGGGTTTTGCTCGTGATGTTTGTTTTGAAGAAGTACCTTCTGATTCCGCTTTTGAATTTTCTGAACACCGCGATGATTTGAATTTTGATGAACCCATAGTTGATGTTTTAGTACAAGATCTTAAAGAGGTATGGGAGAACTCGGCCGCAAAGCAAACAGCTGCACACTGTCTCAGACACGCAGAACAGCAGCCCATTGTGAACTCAGCTGCGCATTCAAACACGCCAAATAGCCATGTTTCAGCATCATTTGATTTACAACAGAAACCTGGGCTGCTACATATTGATCCCGTGCTGTCTGCTCCCTCAAACGGACAATCATCATCGCCTTGTGCTCATTCCAATGATATCCGTATAAAGGCAGCAAGTAAAATTCAAACAACAAAGGCAACCTCTTGTTCCAACACACGTAAATCTCATCCAATTTCGGGTCCCTGGAGCACCGAATGGATTAATGATCGCCCTCTTGGAGATGTTGGAGTTGTTTTCTCGCATAAAAGTAAGGAAAAGAGGATGAAACAACGACTTAAAGTTACACACAATCCGTCACTTATTAGCCTTCGACGTATTGCTCGTATGTCGCTTAAAGATCGTCAACATCTAATTCGGATGCTGAAAAAAACAAAGAAGAAATCAGCAGCCCCTTCTTGTTCTATTGACACTAAAAATAAAGAATGTTTGGATGCTAATTCCTCTACAACAACATCGGGGGAAGATTGGAAAAATTGGCTCTCTTTGCGTGATAAATCTAATGGTGGTAAAGATATTGTCGATATTGGTAAGGCAATGAATTTACAATTCAAAGGAGATTGCTCTAATATGTTTCAAGTCCTCTCACGACCTAATAAAATCGAGAGGAAGATAGCGAAAAGTGACGTGGGTGTGGAGGGCAGCCATCCGAATGTTGATGCCCTTTCAGTTGGTTGTTAATTAGTCTCAGGACGGTTCAAGTGTTGGTGTTCATAAATGAAAATTATTTCTTATAACATCAGAGGCTTGGGGAGTTTTGAGAAAAAAAAAAGAAATTCAAAAGATGGTGAAATTTTATCGGCCGTGGATTTTATGTGTTCAGGAAACTAAGCTAGAGATTATTAATGATTTTTTTTGTGCTTCGCTTTGGGGTAATCCTTATCACAGTTACTCTTACAGACCATCTGTGGGGGCTTCTGGCGGCATTTTGACTATTTGGGACACTACTGAGGTTGATGTCATGATTACTAGGAGCATGGCTCATGTTGTTATTATTCAAGGTAAAATGATCCAAAATGGGGCTGATTTTTCTATTGCAAATGTTTACGCTCCGTGGTAAATGGTGTTGGCGTATGCGGGTGGAAAATAGGAGTCTGTGGTATAGAGTTTTAGCGAGTAGATATGG
>Ga0315915_1008595_pt1 | contig 11884 bp, 7 predicted proteins | sample MpolbnodulesMG_FD_207738 | JGI IMG/M metagenome (GOLD analysis project Ga0315915, IMG submission 207738) | Medicago polymorpha root nodule microbial communities from Los Angeles, California, United States - branched nodules | ecosystem: Host-associated > Plants > Roots > Nodule | place: USA... | reverse complement strand
AAAAAACACATTGCTGTACATAACCGGTTAAATACCACTGAACCAGGAAATTACAGGTTCCAGCCAGTAAAGATATATGAGCCTAACATGGAGAAATTTTACAATTGCCTCATACTAAAACTCACCCAAATTAAAATGTGTTTTGCTTACTCCAATTCAACTATCTAATGAAATGCCATTCTAAGTTGACATTGTTGATCACACTTGCAGAAATATAATAAGGTAAATGCTAAAATGTAAGGTTTACAAACAATTTTGTTTCTTCTTTTAATAAATAGTTTACAGCGATTTAAACCTCTTTTTAGGAAATGAATTCTAATACTAATAAATAGCATGTCAAAATAAACTTCTAACTAATTTTTTTGAATGTTTGGTGTACACCTCAATAGGTGTATGCACTTTGAGATAGAAAGAGATAAGCGAGAGTGATATGATAAATATGATATGTTGGTGATGTAGTAAAATAAGGAAGAAATATGTAAAATATGATGTTGAATGGTGTTAGAGAATTTGAGGTGTTATCATTGTTAACTTTTTAAGCAAATGCTAAACATTACAATTGATTCGAGATGAACCAAGAAAGATAATCGAGTTGGTGAGAAAGTTGGATAACACTTTGTTGTTTCGGAGGTGAAGATTATACCTCAAAGTACTCTGGTGTTAATGTTAGTATATCTGAATTTGAAAATGGTACTTCATCCTTCTCGTAAGTGTCTTTTAAAGTTATGCACACTTCTTAAAAAAAACTATTGAGTGGATTATTAATTAATTGAATAATTATGTGGGTCGTAATATAATAACTAAAAAAATATTAATAAGAAAATTAATTAATATTTCAATAGTAATCTAAAATGATAAATAAATATTTTTAAATGTGTCAATTTGAGACAATGTGAGTCTGTTTTATTGGGCATGGCATGGCATTGTAAGTTTAGTGGGTAGAGCAAAATTATTGTGTATTTTGTGAAAAACAGAAACCATGCGTTCATGTACATTTTGTTGGAGGTTGAATCCTATCAACAAACCATAACTGATGTACCAACTTCATGGGATGCGTTTGGTTTGGTCACCCCTTTTCAACAACACTCAACAATCACGCCATTCCTTTTCTAAACATGGGCCAACTGCCTATGCTGTCCCTATCAAAACTCAACCATTTCACATCCATGTTTCCTCTATTTAGTAAACAAAAATTACCTTAATTTTCCTTAAAAGAAAATTACCTTAATTTGACTTTAATTTCCTTCAATATAATCAACAAAAAAAAATCATTATTTTCCCCTTTTTATTTCTCTCTCATTATTTATCAATTTAAATGTTTTATAAAAGATTTAGCAATTTAAATCCATGTTAAATTATTATAGAATACTAACGAAAGAATAATCCAAGTAAACTTATATTTTTTAAAATAAATCTAGTTCAACAGACAAAATAAAAAATGGTTGGACCGACCAATTTTATAATTATCCAAGTTTGAATATGACATGTCCTCTTTACGTGTTCGAGTGTTCTTGATGCTCATCACACCGGCCTCAAACAACAACAAAAAATTTCACTTTAAAAAACTTAGTGATTGACCAAAAGCTAGTATTTATAGTTTCTTAAAATCATGGGTGGCCGGTGGAGATATATTAAAACACGAGAAAAGCATACAAAATGCCAAAACTAAAACGCTATTAATTCCACTTGTGAAAACATAAATCACCTTATTAAAATTTTCAATTTTAGAAATGAGTAAAAGAAATTAGAGTTCATGGTTAATCGTTTCCCCCTCTTATCTAAGGTGTTATTGTAAGTCTTTCAATTTCGATCGGAGGTAAGTAAAATCGAACAAAAAATCTAGACGAAAGATAAACTAAATCTCATTAAAAATAATTTAAATAAAAATTTTAGAAATTAAATTCCAAATGTGAAAACAAATTACCTTATTTATTTTATTTTTGCTAAAAAAGAAAAACCTTATTATTATTACAATAATTTAATTTATATTAGACTAGTAAACAGTAAAAGAAAGTAGAGTACACGGTTAATTCGTTTCACATGTAAGAAAAAAAAACAAAATCCGTAACAATTGGAAAGAAAGAAAAAAAAAGTGCGATGCAGTGATGATGGTCTATCTCTATCCAAAAGAGTTGGCGTGTTGGTGAAACCAGCTTCACCAAAGTTCCTAAAAGCAGTAAGAGAGAGACAGAGAGAGAATAATAAGTTACAAAACGAAGAGTGCTAACAAATCCATTCTCACTCATCTCGCATCAAAACCAATGAACTTCTTCTAACTAGGTCAGTCAGTTCCTTCATTTCCATTCTCTCTCCAGCCTTCTTCATCACATTACACTTTGTCCGAAACAATTTACTTTTTAGATTCATTCAATAACTAATTGATACCGATGTATCTGGATTAAATTATAAACCAGATACATCTAATTTTGATCGGTACATTTTCCGGTCATGGTGATTTTTGTTAATTGATTGTTAGATTATTTGATTCCTTTTGGTGAAATGAAATGTTTATGATGAGAAATGAGAAATACACTGTCATTGTGTTGTTTGAATTAATTTTTTATATGATAAAATTAATTTGTAGATTCAGATGCAATGACAGTGTATATGATTCTTCGTTAGAGATCTCTTATTATGATTCACTTTTTTGATCAGTTAATTAGAAACATATTTGGACATAATCGTGTTGATTTATTAAAATGCTAAGAATGATTTTTGTGGATTGCAATTTTTTCAGTTTTTTTTTTTTTGGTGTCAAGTGTTAGATTAGGTATTTTGGATTGTTACCTCTGTTTAAATGCATTTATTTAATTTAATAGAAATTGAAATAGTATTGGTTGAATCAACGCATTTTTTTTCGCAACATGATTGTGAATTTCGTTTTTTTGCAGGTTTACATGATTGTCTGAATGATCCGTGGCGGATGGTTCTAGAGTTGATTTCTGCAATTTTGTTGATGAATCTATCTTAGTGAATCTGTGAAGATTGAAGAATAGTTTGTATATATATGTATGTATTGATCTTTGTGTTTGTGCTTTAATATTTTTGTGTTTCCTTTGTTTCTGCGTTGATTTTTGTAATTTTTTGTGAATTCACCTTGCAGATTACTTATCTGCAGAGAAGATTCAAAATGAGTTGGAACCCGCATATGGAAGTTCATTATAATAACATCAGCTATCCCTATAATACAGCAGGAAGCTTTATTGAATACTTCGAAGGCCTCACTTACGAGCATGTTAACTTTATTTTTTCCGGCGCATCACATGCTCAGGTGCGTGAAGAGATTGTTGTATACTCTGTTGAAGATATTTTATGCTTTGATTTGATGGTATTTTCATGTTTTCTTAACGTAGATCTGTTAAAAACACTGGTCTTTTGATTTGAGTGTAAGGTGATGAAAGGTTTGTATATTCGAGTAAAATAATAAAATTCTAATTCTATGTGCAGGATAGTCAGTACCCTGCAAATTCAAACTTTTACAAGTTTGGGCTATCGGAACCTGAGAATACTTCATACTACCACTACAATCATGGGTATGAGGTAAATCATCATGAACCACTTGTGGATGAGTATAGGAGGCCTTCAGAAAATTCTTCAACGATAAGTGAACCGACTCTTGTTGTAAGCCCGGAATGGGGAGAAGATGGAAACACTGATGCACAAGACAATTCTTTTGAATGTACGTTCTTGAATTTCATTTTAAGATAATTTTCCTAAGTATTACAGTGCCTTGTATTCCTGGACCCTGCGTATGCGGGAGCTTCAGTGCACCGGGTTGCCCTTTTTTTTTTATTTATTACAATGCCTTGTATTAGCCTAGAACAATTAAAGCACCAAATGCCCGCTTACAAACGCACATTATAAGTACTTAATAACACGTTAGTAATATTTGGAGTGAGAAGATGCATTTTAACACTTTTGGCAAAGAAGTCTCTTGATTCCTCTGTGAGCGCCAAAATGTTTGAGACACTGTTGATGTAGAGTTAGGTGCATTTGTTGATCCACTCAAGTATTTTCAGACTCCACCTTCTTGGTTCATGGCGAATAAGTGTACTTTGCTGATGTTAGTATACTTGTGTTAATGCCATGATCTTGTGTTCTTTTATCATCCTATGGTTTGCCATAATTTAGTTGATCTTTGTGAAAATAGACCATGGGTATTTCTCTTGATTTTAGACAACTTGTTTAATTTTCAACTTTCCTCTGCACCTCTTCAATAATCTTTACCCTGTCTATTTGGCAAGAAGGAAATAATGCTGACATTTTGTATGAAGTATCATTTGTAATTGTATTTTAAAGATGGTCTCGGATCATCTGCTGATACTTTGTTTACTGGAGACAGAGAAAGGAATCAGTTAACTGTGTCGTTACACTTTAAAAGGCTGTCTCTACACTGCAGCTCTTTACAACAACCAAATACACTGTAGCTCTTTGTCCATTGCAAATTGTATAGGACTCTTTTTTGTCTCAGAGAAAAGATTGCAGATTCTGTTATTGCCTCTTCATTGATATTTGCAGATTCTCCTTTGCCGAATTTCGTTTGATATTTTCTGAGATTTTTCAAAGAACATGTAAACTGTTTGACCACAATTTAAACAATTTTCTATCTTCTTGCAGGCCCACGAAGACATCATAGTAATTCCAATGATTCTCAGGTATTTTCCTTCAAATCTCCTTGTGCATGAAATAGTTAAATGCTATGAACATCTAATAAGTTTGTAAAGTTACCTTTAGCTATATATCATTGAGAAGCAAAATATATGATTATCTAAGCTATTTTTCTATGTTTTGCAGGTCATTTGGCAAGACAATATTGATCCTGACAACATGACCTATGAGGTTAGATTGAGAATCTTAGATTCCTTCCCTTTCTAAGTACCATGTAGTACTTCCTCAAAGTACAGCTACTTTATATTTGATTTCTTTACAGTTAATCTTCTAGGATAAAAAAATAAATCTTCTATATACATTATGTAGTCAATCTTCTAGTTTTTTGATTATACTTTGCTTACTCCTTTATTTCTATTATGCCGTTTGTTGTCTTGTTCTTAACTCTTCATTCTAATTGTACACGTTATTCTATACGGGAATAGTTACTCTAGGAAACTATTGTTTGGTCAAATCATTTCATAAAGCTCTTACAGCTCATTATATGTCCTCATGATCTTGATTATTGCATTACTTATTTTAATTGCAATTGGTATATTCCGTAATGTTGCTTCTACTACCAGTTCATTTGTTAGTTGTTCACAAGAAAAGCAAAGTTAATACAGAAACATTTATGTTAGTAAATTGTCTCATGGATGCACTTTTGTTTTTCAATTGAATGTGGACATTGGTAGTGTGATCTCAAAATATTACAGTTATGAGAACATCTCTATAAGAGTTGATTCTTTTTCTTTTTTCCGACATTAATATTGTATTATTTATTTCAGGAATTACTTGAATTAGGGGAAGCTGTTGGAACTCAAAGCCGTGGTCTCAGCCAAGAACAGATCTCCTTGCTTCCAGTTTCAAAGTTCAAGTGTGGGTTCTTCTTTAGGAAGAAGTCACGGAATGAGAGGTAATATTTGAGTTTTGTGGACTACGTTTTTTACTTCATTGCTTTTCTTTTCCATATTCACGTAATATATCGATTTTATATTTCCCGTGTCTACCATTCAAAATCCTTGTTTCTGTTTTTTGTTCTTCGCCACCTCTACTGTGTGTTATAGGCTGGCTAATTGTTATCACACTGTTCTGTTTTCTCTCTCTGTCTCCACTAACGTAGTTATTAAGAAAAACATAAAACTGAGTACCACCACTTAGTCCCATACACCTTTATTACAATATTAATATAACTGCCTAATAACTATCCACAATTCCGCCCTCCTTTCCCTTGGGCTTATCATGCCTAAAGCCCAATAAGACATCCCCTTCTATAGCATCAGGCCTATCAGGTTCTGTCTTGCTGCTATTAGGCTCATTCTTTCGGTTAATTTTGTCAGCCATATATGCCTTTTTTTCGTTTCTAAATTACTACTTTGTGTAGCCTATGTATTGTATTGATGATAAGGTAAAAGTAGGATAAGCTGATAAGTTACAAATCCTCATATGAAGAGAATATATTGATTAATGGTGTAATAGAGGTATATTCTTATGAATTATAAACGCTTAGTTAATTTTAGTCGTTATGATACAAATATGAGTTATGATAGAGCATTATGACATTGTTTGACTCATGTAGTGCAGCCAACTCCACCTAGTGGGCAAAGCTTGATTGTTGTTGTTGTAATATAATTTTACCATCAATTAAAACTGCTGTCCTACAATCTATTACATTCTCTATTGTGTATTGATAAATTTATGCCTTTATGGTTTTGTCTCTTTTATCATCTTATTCAAGTATAATCTGGAACTTGAAAAGGTCTAGATGGGTATAACGCCTAAAACTCGGGTATATGTAATCTGTCTTTTGTGCCCCTTAGGATCAGAACTTGAGTCCTTGCATCCATTGTTTTATTCATGGAAAGGGCAATTACTTGCATCTTGCATCCTCTTTGCTGTAATGTGCTGATCTGAGTCATCCTATTGTTTAGATGCGTGATTTGCCAGATGGAATATAAAAGAGGGGACAAGAGGATTACTTTGCCATGCAAACATCTCTATCATGCTAGTTGTGGGAACAAATGGCTTACCATTAATAAGGCAAGATATTTACCATTTTATCTCAAACTAAATAAGTGCTTTTGAAGCTTATTTTACTATTTGCTGAAATACATGTTTTTATTTTGTATGCTGGGGTTGTTGTTTCAGGCTTGCCCTATATGTTATACAGAAGTATTTGCCGACAAATCAAAACAAAAATAAAGGACTGGGGAATGTGTAACCTGCTATGTTTCTGTTTAAAGGTTGGGTTTTTTTTTTTATTCATAGAAATACATTTATTCGTTTCTCGTGGTAAGATAAACAATTTCGTTGGGTTTAGTTGTAATACAAAGAGAGTAGTACCCGAAAGTTTTATAAAGATTATGGACAGAACATGGACATGCTTCATGGTTGTGTTTGGGAGGCTTGATTATAAGTTTTTATTTTAGTTTTATACAGTATGTTATGATTTCAAGTACTTATTACCACCAGCTTCTGAAAGTCTTTGAGAGCCTGGAATACGAATCACAAATTCATAATTTTTAGGAAAGTTTCTTCAAATATGTATGAAGATTGTTTAGTTAGAGCTTAGACTTTGCCGGAGCAACTTTTACACACATGTATATGTATTCCAGCATCAAGTTATTAGTAAGTACATATTCACACCCAGGCGCTGACCGTAAATCGAAGTTGGATACAAAATGGTACAAATTCAGATAAACTATTGGAAAAATAAGGCTCATATATCTTAAAGATAAGACATGGTCAAATTTTATAAAAAATGACACTCCTTATCTTACAAGTCGGTTTTATAAGATGGGTTAAATTTAATATGAACATTTGATATGGTATAAGAGCACAAGTCGGTTTCATAAATAAATTTTACACTATTGTATTTTCTAATTTAATGGTGAGATTTATTGATACAATGATATAAGACTTATCTTTCTCATGTTATATAGAATTTACCTTAAACTAGATTGTATCCAAATTCACCTGCTGGGGGGGTGTGTGTTAAAATTGGCTTGAGCAATTTTTTTTATCTGAAAACTTACATCCAACATCTTAAATAAATAATGAGGAATGTTAGAGACACTCTCTTTTTAAAAGTCATTCTCTTATTGAATAAACTAATATATGACCCATCAATTTAAGTGGAACCCATTTCCAAAGTGTAAGACCCACTATAATTTAAGCCAATTAAAATGTAAGTGTTGGAGAGAGTGTTGAAAAAAGAATGTCTATAACATTTCTATAAATATAATGTCTACTCTCTTCTCCCCTTTATTTTCGGTGTCTTTTACAATGCATAAGTTGCAAATTTGTAAAGAACTTGCGATGATACATTGGTGATGTGATCAAAAGAGATAAATAAAAAGAATCGAGGTGTTGAATAAATATAAGAAAAGTAGGGTGTACAAATATAAGTGCTTAATAAAATAAAAAAAACTACAACCTATTCTTTTATGATTTTGTATAAATTAATATCAAAATAAATAAAAATGGTCACTTTGTAAATTAAAAAGTTTAAGGGTCGTATTAAATTTCATTATTATAATTGTATGTTTTTAGCAAGGTCAATGTCTAGATAACAGAAATTTGAAAGCATATAGACTACTTAAGTTGCCCTCTTAAATCTTGACCATCCATATTTTTTTCTACTACATAATGACTTACAACTTTTCGTTGTATTGTGCACAAGTTTGTTACTTTTACCTTTATTTTCCTCCGACCAAAAAGACCTAATTGTATAAAGAAGAAACATATTTTTTTACAAAAATATACAATCTTCTTTCAATCAAATTGATAAAGTACATCAAACAATACAAATCCAAAGTTGCTAAAATACTTTTCGGATCTGCAAAATTCATTGATTGAATTTGCACTTGATCAAAACCAATCTCTCAACTTGAATCAAATACGGAAAATAAAAAACACACCGCACAAAAATGGAAAATCAAAATAAACAAAGTCGTACTAGACGATGAAAACACTAAAACAAACGAAAGAAAATTAAAAATATGTGAAAATCATTTATTTTGCTAAAAGAGAAATATAAACAATTCGGAGGAGTGATTTTATATCAAAATTGACCCTAAATCACCCCTCTTTAGTAGATAAAAAGGAAAAAAAGTTGTGACCGGTTAAGTTTGGAAAAGAAGAAAAAATAAGTCGGCTTTATTTTTGTATGAAAAAGAAACACTGTTGTTTTCTTGGTCTTATTAGATCTACTAAACTTTGTACCAAAAAAAAAAATCTACTAAACCATAGACAAACCTAACAATTAAATAAATACTTTTAGAAACATTTGGCCACTCATCTACATATCTTAGACTTTTCCATTTTTTTAACATAGACTTGGCATTTTCTTAATTTCAACAGTTATGAACTTATGATAATTATGATGAGCTTTCAAATGCGGGAGTCAACTTACCCTTCTTGTTTCTGTAAACCAAGTCATAGCTACTCGTGCACACTTCATTATAATACAGTTGTTGGACGAATGAATCTTTCCTATTTAGTTAAGCATTTACTAATTCTTTTTTGTAAAAAAAAAAAGTTTTGCTAATTCTTTCTTATTTAATTATGCACCTACTTGTAAGATTTGTCAAATCTAAAGTGAACAATTTATTTTAGGATTAAATATGTTTTTGTCCCTACATTTTGCCCTTCTTTGATAAATAGTCCTTACATTTCAATAAATGTTTTTAAAATCCCTACATTTTTCCTCCGTTAGCACAAATAGTCCCTTCTGTCAAATAATTAACGAGAAGCTGACGTGGCAGCTAGTGGATCCCATTTTCTAAGGGTTGAATATGTTTTTGGTCCTTAGATTTTGTGTGACTTTGAAGAATAGTCCTTACATTTCAATAAATGTTTTTAAAATCCCTACATTTTTCCACCGTTAACAAAATTGGTCCCTGTCGTCCATTTTCGTTGACTGGACAAACGGAACATGCCACATAGATGCCACCAAGGATATTTTAGTAATTTCCAATAAAGTGCAGGGGCATAATTGATTTTTCAGCTGAACCTTCTCTCTCATCTTCATCCTCTCTTTGCGTTTTCTCTATTTCTCCCCAACCACCATCAGCCTTACACACCCATCCTCAACTACCACCGTCCTCTCCACCATCAATTTGCTCAGATATGTTCTCTCTCTTGTCACTGCCAGCGACATCCTCTTCTCCCTCACGCTGTCAGGGAACCATTCAAACTGCAAGTGACAATGACGGACCAGATCGGAGTTAAAGTTGGAATTTTTGTGAGTAAAGTTTTGGGTAAAGGTGAATTAGGCCCATGGACTTTATTGGAAATTACTAAAATGTCTTTGGTGGCATCTATGTGGCATTTTCCGTTTGTCCGATCAGTGAAAATAGACGACAGGGACGAATTTTGTTTACGGTGGAAAAATGTAGGGATTTTAAAAACATTTATTGAAATGCAAGGACTATTCTTCAAAGTCACGCAAAATATAAGGACCAAAAACATATAACCCTTAAAAAAAATGGGGTCCACTAGCTGCCATGTCAACTTCTCGTTAATTATTTGACAACAGGGACTATTTGTGCTAACGGAGGAAAAATGTAAGGATTTTAAAAACATTTATTGAAATGTAAGGACTATTTGTCAAAGAAGGGTAAAATGTAGGGACCAAAAACATATTTAACCCTTTATTTTAAAAGATAAAATCAGTAATTTCAGTTGTTAAGAATATCAATCATCGATATATTTTGTTTTTAGGGACTTTTATAGTGGGGTGTCCGGGGTTCGAACCCCGGCCCCTGCATATAACAATGCATGTCCCTGTCAACTGAGATATACTCACGGGGACAAATTATATACGTGTGTTTTCTTTTTTGAAGAAGAGCAAATTAGGATGGAGTGTGAAAGGGGATGGGTGGAAGTGGTGTAGGCGTATGTTGGCGTGGGAGGAGGAAGATGTGGTGGCGTGCAGTGTTTTTGTTGACTAACATTGTTTTGCAGTATGACGAAGAAGACAAGTGGTATTGGAATTTACATTCATCTCATAACTATACAGTCAACAGTGCTTATCATCTCTTGTCGGCAGAAGACATCAATCCTCCTTTTATTTCGGTCGATCTTACTTGGCATAAAGCGGTTCCTTTGAAACTTTGCCTCTTTGCTTAGCGTTTGCTCGAGCACCGTCTTCCTACTACATACAACCTGATTAGGCATGAAGCACTTCATAACAACAATCAGTTTTGCTCGAGTGGTTGCGGTTCAACTGAAAACGCGGATCATCTCTTTCTGAATTGTGACTTTTATGGTTCTATTTGGCCAATGGTTACTCTTTAGATAGGCTTTGACTCAGTCTTTCTAGCTCACAATACAAAATACTCTCTTCAATTTTGTCCTCTTGGGGGATCTTCAAAGAAATATCGGTTATTGTTGCACTTAATATGACTATCATGTGTATGGGTCATATCAAACGGAAGAAACAGAAGAAATTTCAAGCATGGAGAGATCTCTCTGAATCACCTTCTTGAGAAAATGAAGCTACTAATGTTCGGATGGTTGAAGGCGAAATATCCTACTTTTGTTTTTTATTACCCATTATTGGTGGCAATACCCTCTTATGTGCTTGGGATCAATCTCTTAACTTTAGATTCTTTTTTCTTCTTTTCTCTTATTTGGCTAATTTTGTAGCTAGATTTTTCAATATAATTCCTTCTGGCACACCTTATGATGAGTTAGATAAAAAAAACAAAGTTTGATGAATTTGAATTTGAAAATATATTTTAAAATAATCATGAATATTATTTATTTTCAGTTTCAAAAATATATTATAAATCTCTTATTTATTAAAGTTAACCCGGAAGCAAATGTTTGCCCTAATTTTAACATAACCCTAATGGTTAATTTTACTCTAATACCCCTGTTTAATTATTAACCCTATTTTTTCCTTCTCAACAAAATCACATCTAATCTCCTATTTTTTTGAACAAAACAAATCCGTCTTATCTCTTATTTATTAAAGTTAACCCGGAAGCAAATGTTTGCCCTAATTTTAACCTAACCTTAATGGTTAATTTTACTCTAATACCCCGTTTAATTATTAACCCAGATTCAGAATATGACAAGGCAATCAACAACTTATAAGTGAAATACAGAACATACATCGTCGAGTACGACTTTGAAACTGTGAGTATACTTTCCTTTTCGTTGTACTGTATAATATTTATAATGTTGTTTCTAAAATTGAATAGTGCTGTTTCGAAAGTTGTACAGACAT
>Ga0315915_1008594_pt1 | contig 11885 bp, 8 predicted proteins | sample MpolbnodulesMG_FD_207738 | JGI IMG/M metagenome (GOLD analysis project Ga0315915, IMG submission 207738) | Medicago polymorpha root nodule microbial communities from Los Angeles, California, United States - branched nodules | ecosystem: Host-associated > Plants > Roots > Nodule | place: USA... | reverse complement strand
ACAGATATATATATATATATATATATATATATATATATATATATATATATATAGATATAAAAATTTGATTGATTTCAAATATATTTAAAAATAACGATGTGGTACAATTTATGATTAGATGACAGGGAATAATTTCTTTTGGTACTAGTGAGACACATGTTGCTTAAAATCTATTTTAGCTCTTTTGGGTTGACTTTTTCTCTTTTCAAAATGCCCTCAATTTTCAATATTAATAACACATGTAACAAATAGATAAAATTAAAAAAATGTAACAAACACGATATGAATATATATATATATATATGGCTTTTTTCCTTTATCATTTAAAAAAAATTTAGATTATATTTTTTTGTTATATTGTTGTTTTCATTGAAATAGATAATCATGATTAGTTTGATTGTTATAACTTCAAAGCAACAAATATTTATATTTTTAGTTTTAATCAAAATCAAGATTTCATAAAAATAAATAAAAAAACACCGTTCATAATTTTCAAACGTTTCTCTAATAAAAAGAGCAGAAATACGAACACTTGTGGCCGTCTTTTCGCTAGTATAATATAATTGTTAGTTGATTCTTTCCTCCGAATAATTTCATACATTTTGACGGTTTTGGTATGTTGTTGATGGAAGTAGTATTGATTATTATTGAAGCTGGACTGGGATGATGATTACTTGGGATCGGATAAATTGTTGTTTGAGTGCAATTGCTCTACCCTTTATTGAAATAACCATTGGCAATAAGTAATTTATGTAACGGGAATTAAGTATTAGATTATTAGTTTCCTTATCACTTCCTTTCCAACTCTTTCTAGGTTACTTCTAACAAAAAGATTATTAGTTTCCTTTAAACAAAGTCATGTACCTCGTTTGAGAATCAATCAACATTTCAACAATTCTTCTCTCTAAAACATCCATTCTCCCGTATTTTGTGCATAATTTCCCTTCTGTGCACTATTCTATTCCAAATTATTAGAATTCCTACTCCACAACCTTTCGATTTGGCACCTCATGAAGGCTGCTAAACACATTCCCAACTTTTTCTGAAAGGTGTCAAGCGCTCATTCTTAATGTTAAAGATCCTACAAATCTCCTCTAGTGTTAAAAATCTTTGAATTATTAAAAGATTTCCAAAGTGATCAAAACTAAATAAAGTGCCTTCCTTCAATAGCAATAACCTAAATAAAGTGCCTTCCTTCTATAGCAATAACATCGAGTCACTTGACTTTTTCCTATATAGACACAGTCAGTAAAATTGTACATGAAGATGGAAATCAAAGAGGATGTGGAGGATGGTTTACATCACCACATTCAATGCTCTGAAGAATTTTGCATTTTGCGATGACGAAAGTAGTTGTGATGAGCCCTTTTTATCCTTTAAAATGTTGAATAGTTTGGTCATCTGTAGGTGTGAGGTAAGGGATGCACATGTCTTCATCACATCAATAAATCATCAACCTTGTTTGTTCTACGAATGGTGTTGGAATCCGAAGTGGTGCCTTGGAGTGATTCGCGGTTGATGGGAGTGTTTCTGGGGTTTTTTTGGCAGCTGATGGGTCTGTCGTGAGGTGTTTGGCAGCATTTTAGCCTGTGCCGGGTTTCACTGCTGCTGTTGTAGTAGTTGACAGGAGCGGTTCTGGCTTCTTGACAGCAGGACCGTGTGGTGTGTTGGTACAGAGTTTGCTGTTGTTTTAGTACTGTTTTGGTGGTTTTGATTTCTGTTTTTTTTCTTAGGTCCTGTCCGGTTGTTTGGATGTGGATTATAGGGCTTTTTTTCACCGAGTTGTGGTTGGTGGAGAGTTGCCGTCTGTTGTGAGGCGCTCTAACTGTGTACTCTTTTTCCTCCTTTGCGGGTTAAGTGCATCTTGCACTAACTTACCTTAATAATATTTGCCGTTTCTAAAAAAAAAAAAAAAAAGTGTAGTTTTGATTGCTAAAATAATTAACACAACCAAGAAAAGTATTGTATGTAAATGCAAAGCAAAAATCATGCATACATAGTCAATGAATGAGAGGGAGGGAGGGAGAGAAAGAGAGCACGAGCAAGAGAATTGTAAAAAGAAAAAATATTTGCATTTTTCTTCTAGTGCCGCACTTTTAAAAGCCATTCACCTTGAAAATAAAGTTGTTACTTGTAGCTTATATGTCGACCCACGTCTACTTTGTCTCCGCCGCCAAAACAAACAAACACTAATATAGGTTTTAGTTGTAGATAAAAGTTTTGGAGTGTGAAGATACAAAATTAAATAAATTAGAATACATGAAAATTTACTTGTTCAAACTGACGTGTGACAATCGAGTATTCATCTTGTTTAAGGATGGGTTGTTGAATGCATTAAATTAGTTTAGGCTCACTTTATTTATATTCGTTGTTGTAATATCAGGAAATGTTTGTATTTTGTTATGTCAATATTCTCTAACCATGAATTCCTAATGGGTTTTTGAATGTTGATGTTGAATGCATAAATTAATTAGTTTAGGCTCACTTTATTTATATTCATTGTTGTCATATCAGGAAATGTTTGTATTTTGTTATTTGAATATTCACTAACCATTCCATATATCAAGAACTTTTCATTCACGAGAGGATGAGATATGAGAAAGGGGTGCATTAGAATGACCTGCACACCAGCTCCCAACCATTTGATGTCGCTGAGGCAGAGTTAATCTCATTTGTAGAATCAATTTGTCCAAATTTGGTTAAGGTGTCCATCGAGTAAGAAGTGTCTATATTTGTTTCCTAGGTAGGACCTAACTCATAATGGTTTTAGTTTCAAATTTTAATATTTGGAGTTGATATCTTTCATTCAGTGAGATCAGAGAAGCGACAACTTACTGATACAAAATTATTTTATTCGGTATGATGATCACATTATTTGAATGCTTAGAACTATGAATAAATTTAAGTTTAATAGACTTGCATTCCTTTGTGAATAAAACAGGAAATAAAAGCCATCTCCCTCTCGTTACTTTAAAATCCATCCAAAATTAGATTTAACACAGGATATTGAAAATGCGGCAATTCATAAAATATAAATAAAAGTATTCAGCAATCAATATTTTAAGGATACATAAGGTCCGCATAGAATATCAATGTTTTTAGCGAAACACAGGAGACATTAAATAAACAACGGAGCAAAATGGGTTTCAAGTTCTACAAGACACATTCCCCTCAAAAAAGGTCTCACAATACACGAAAAGAAAAGCAACCAAAATTAAGTCTCAGAAGTACAGAACAGAAAATTTGGGGCTGAACTTTTTAACTATATCCTAATTGCTGTTGCTGCTGAGGAGGTTGGTAACTTGCATACCCCGCCGGATAGCTGCCATACATATTGGGGTCTTGTCCAGCAGGTGGGGCATAAGCATAATTTTCATAACCTTGGGCATATCCGCCAAAGTAACCACTACTACCGTTCCACTGGTTTGGATCTTGTTGGGTCTGAAAATCAGCAAGGAAATCCATTAAAGTTGATCAAAATAAGTCAAAAAAGTTTGCATCAAATGCAGCTCAGGTTTACAACAATCTCAAAACTCTTACCTGTTTGTTTGCCGGGCTTCGTCCCCATGAAAGCCGGACATTTTGTCCACCTAGAAGTGTACCATTTAAAACCCGAAGTGCTTCCTCAGCAGAACTCCTGATATATGAAATATAGTGTCACAATCAGAGCACTGAATAGAATGGGGAAGTAATACCGTCATAAGATAAATATCAAATATTTAAATGATTAATTTACCTGTCTGCAAATTGGACAAACCCACATCTCTTGCCTGATGGAATCTTAACATGAACCAGTTCACCATACTGAGTAAAAACTTGTTTCAAATGTTCATCTGTGACATTAGGATCCAAATTGCCAACAAAAATCTGCAATGAAGAGAAATCAGGTTACAAACAAGTATAAAAGAGAACAATTTCTATGTTATAAAGAAATACGCACGGTTGTATTATTTGGATCATTCTCGTTCTGTGCCCCCCCTTGTGGATTCTGATAAGAAGCTGCATTTTCAAAGTAAAATAAAATAAATAGATAAATAACAAAAAACATGGAAGGAAGCAGTTCATAGAAAAAAGGAAGAAAATAAACCAATAGCATAAATATAATAAAATGCACAGCTTGTACTTCTGTGACATAATTTTCAAGCAAAAGCAAGCACACGAGGAATTTCAGAAGCAACAAACAACGATAAACATTCAACAAACAGAAATGAAGTCAGTATAAAATAAACACATTCAATTTACTTAACCTGTGCAATGAAAGGATGCACCCAAGGTTGAGGAGCACTAAAAAGATTGGTGCCTTACACACACCATCCATGTTGAAATATTGAAATATAACTATACATTAAATCATGGACAAAATGAAAAAAGGATTGCGTGAATACGATAAAAATAGTTGAAGTGTTGAGCAATGCAAGGACTGCATGCGCGTGTGTATGTGTTAATTTATTCACATATGCATCGAAGCATATAGAAATGGCAATGATCTTCCTTGTGTCTTAAATATTCAATAAAAATAGTTAGAGTGTTGAGCAATGCAAGGACTGCCAGCGCGTGTGTAAATTTATTTACAACTGCATCAAAGCATATAGAAATGGCATTGATCGTCCTTGTGTCCAATATTATAATCAAAGTTTAATAGAGATTGATGTCCTGTATTATAATCAAGGTTCACGTAGAGATTGAAATAAAGAACAGAGCAGGAAACTGTCGAATGCTTGTGCAGAAAAAACTCATAACGCATCAACTAGAAATTCCGAAAGATTACACTACCCATTAGACTGAGCAATATATGATAAATTATAAATTTAGTACGCCAAACAGTGCAGAAACTAACCAAGAAAGAGAAAAGGCCATAACATCATGAACATAAATAGTAAAGAACGTGACAATGAACAACCAATCTCCATGGTACAAATTTAACACAACGAAAGCACTAAAGACCAAGACTGAATAGTACAGATTCTACAAAATGAAAGCACTAAAGACCAGGACTCCACCTTTTACCCGTGTGGATTTGAGATTGGTAACTTAAATTATTAAAGCATCAGACAGATGAACCAAAAATTATTAAAAGTAAACAAGATTTGCTGTAGAACAAGCAAATAAAATTGAAAGATGTAGTTCTAATGCAAGAACTAAGATTATTTGGATATAATTTAAAATACCAAAAGAAGTAAAGCTCAAAAGAATAAAAATTAAGAGCTGAAACAAAGAAAGGTGGGCTGAAAAAAATTAAAAACTATGAATAGCTGTGGTATGTAATTTGGCTTAAAAGCAAGCCAACAAAACGAAAGGAAAAGAGAAAGTAAACAGAATAGGTGCGGAATAAAGGCGGGAAAGAAAATGCCACCAAAAATTAATGGGCGAGACATAAACGGATTACTGACCTACGGAAGGCCATGCACTAAAATGGTAACCATTTCAGCTGAAATCAGTTCCAGGCTCGAGATGACAGAGCCTCTTGAAACCCTGCTTTGAGACAACACGAGTTCTATAAGATTTTATTATTCTACATTATTTACTTAGCCCAAATTTTGAAACGAAATTACGAACAAGCATCGTGTTTAGACAGCATATCTTCAAGAGCCTGACTGAAACTTATCATATACTAAAGGATAACATTTAGGAATTCACGCAATAAAAGATAACAGGGAAACATAAAACATTATTTCCAAACAGTATCAGTATTTATCAATAGCTAGACACATGCATCTAAAGGAAAACAGCTCAAGTTTTTCTTTATGTTGGCCAATGTATAACAACCATTAAAAGGACATACCTTTTGAAGTCTGTGTGCCAAGGTTTTTGTTAGAAGCTGGTCCAATACGCATGGGTCTTGTGGAACAAAGAACCCCTTGCATTTCAGACATAGCCCTCATTTGTTCACTCTCATCAGCAAACCTAACAAAACCATAACCTTTTGTCCTACCAGTGGTCCTGTCAATTACAACTTTCGCACCCTTAACTGAATTATACCGAGTTCTAAACACTTCGGTCAAATGATGATCACTAACATCAGCAGCCAAGTCACCAACAAATATGGTGTAATCAGGAGAATCATCATGACGCTTCTCACCAGAACTAAAAGTTGCCCAGTTCAATCTGAAATTCTGGCCACCATTTGGCATGATGGTGCCATTATAAGTTTGAAGTACTCTCTCAGCACCAGCACGGCTAATAAACTCAAGAAACCCATAACCTTCAGATTGATTAGTCTGCTTATTACGAATAACTTTAACAGATCCAACCTACAAAGGAACAGCACAATTTCGTAAATAATAAACAAGATGCCTTCAAAGTTGATATAATAGTTTCACCATCAATATAGTGAAAATAATACTACAACAATCACCTTGAACAATAAACAGTTCAAGCAAACAGAATAAATAATAGATAAATTTCTTTGCACTGAAAGTGTAAAACATTTTTAGCCGTGTATCCAATCAACCACACCATAGTGCCAAATGTATACCTTGGTTTCTAAAATATTTCCATAAATATCTATTGTCATGATTTGTTATGATGCATGGGTAAAAAAGCTTTACACTGTCTGTGCATGCAAATTAAATCCAATAAATAAACCATACAAACACGAGATTATCCACTTTCACCAAACAGAATACATCGATTTCATAACATACTCCTTTTTCAAAGAACCTCCGTATCATGATGATTTGATAGGATGCATGTGTAAAAAAGTTTTACACCATCCTTATAACAAATTAAATCCAATGAATAAACCATACAAAAGCAAGATTATCCAATTACTCAAAACAGAAAACATCCTTTTTCATAACAAACTGATCCTTATAAAAGAACCTCGTATTCAAAAATTAAACAATTACATAACAGATTTGTTTTTGTTCCAATTAACATAAACTTCATGTTTCAATTAGCCCTAAAAAAAATAACCCTAACAAAAGAGATTTAAAATCAATAGATCTAAAAAGATAAGATAATAAAAGCGGTTATTATACCTCGCCGGTGTGAGAGAAACAGTTATAAAGATAATTCTCGTCCATCCAATATTGCAAATCACCGATCCAGAGAGTACGGACTTCATCGGCGTTGGTAGGAGGAGGAACCGCCGATTGTTGAGGAGGCTGGGCGTTAGGGGCCCACATCTGAGGAGGTTGGGTTTGTGGTTGAGGCTGATGAGGAGGCATCATCATGTAGGGTGGTTGTTGTTGATGCTGCTGTTGTACTTGTTGATGGAATTGTTGAGCCAAGTTGGGTGGTGGCATACCTGGTCCTCCTGGTTGCATCATCTTCTTCTTTGATTGATTGAATTGAATCGCACAAATTCTAGAGAGAGAAAGAGATAGCGATAGAGAGAGAAAACGAATGAAGCAAGTGGTGTGTGTGCGCGCTTTTAAAGAGTGATTCAGACTCTAACCCTAACCCGATTACGTGTCACTCTTTTCTTTGCATCTCGCTGGATTTTTATTTCTTTTTCTTTTTTTTTTATCTTTTTGTTACAAAGATTTGTTTTATTTTTTCTCTCAAGAGCTTCTTTTATTTCTAAAGGATATTTGTTCTATTTTTATTTTCATGGAAAGATTTTAGAGTTAAATAACTTTCTCTTTGTAAATATCTCAAAATTCATTATTAATTCTTTTAAGAAAATGGAATAGTCTATGACTTTTAACTTAACCGATAAAAATATCAAATTTATTGGGTCAAACGTTATGATCGAGTTTAAGTTGTGACATCTCTACTTGTATGTGTGAATTTTTATATATAAGGGAAGTCATTTGAATAGTTACTTGAGAAGTTACCTCATTTCTTTTGACCAAGGTCTCCTTAACTTTGAAATCGACTTTGACATGTTAGGAAATATTTTTACCCCGTCCACTCACGTGATGCATAGTAGTCTTAAATTGTGTCCTTCTTTGCGTATTTTTACCTTGTGCAATACAATGATAATTTTGAATTTTAATGTGTTAGTTGAAAGTTTATCGATATCGCAATATTTAGAAAAATACTTGAAAAATAAATTGGTTCAATTTGAAGTTAGAGAAGGAAATTAGAGACAAAAATCGGAGATGGAAACCATCGTATGTCTGTTGGAGATTATAGATGGAAATTACAGACGGGAAATGGAGACGAAAATTGTGAGGCTTTCTTATCTCACATTTCTTTGCAATACAATGTGGAGGTCGACGTATTGATTTGGGACATTAATTTTGATGGTATAATTTCATACAAGAAGCTTATGTGTTGATCTACATTTTTGAAGCATCTGTATTTTCTTCTTTGTATAGTGTCACTTAAAACAATATGGTTCCATTGAAGTTATCGTTGTTCGCTTGAACTATTAAATGAACAACTTTTAACTAAACTTAATTTCATTCAAGGAGAGATACATTTTAGCATCGTTTTGTGTGTGGAAGAGTATAATTCAAAGTTAATTCAATTTGTATATTCTCAAATATAAAAGCAATGTGTTTTTTTTCAAATTCATTCAATAATTAATGAATTGGGATAATTGGTTTATAATATAAAGGGGAAATTGCACCTACCTCCCTTGAAGTCTCTTCAAATAGCACAAACACCCCCTCTAATTTTAAAATAGACACTAACCTCCCCTAAGTTCTATAAAAATTAATTAAGACATCCCTCTTCTTCTAACACCGTTTGTTTTTCTCCGTTAAAGTAAAAGGAAAAAAAAAACTTATTAACATTGTTTAAGCCATTCTTCTGCGCCGCTGACAACAACACCTATTAGTAATTCACAATATTCAAATTAGTGATTCTAAATTCCAATATTGATCGATTACATCAATTCCTCCATTGAGCGGCCTATTATTCTTGTTCTACACATTGTCACCTCCATTTGTAATCCCTCACTTAAAACATATTTACCCAACAAATTAATTGAAACATAAAACATGTTTTCAATTATAGACTTGCGATTGGAGAAAATGATAAGGGATATTGAACAAAAAGAAGTATTCCATTGTCAAGAGCAAAAACATGTTTAAATGGATTTCTAGTTTGGTCGGTTTATTTTCTCGGTGAAGTTGATGCTAAATAAGGGAGTTTAAAGGTAAACTAGATAACGGAGATGAGAAAATAGGAAGAAAACAATGTAAGTGTTAAGAATAGGTTGCTAAGAATTAAAGGTATAAAATCTAAAACAAATCAAAGGCCAATTGCACACCCACCGTCCACCGCAGAGCTGAATATTGCCATCATTGAAGAAATTGGTTGAATGCTTAATTTGTTGCAAAAATTAGGTTGCTAAGAAAATATATCAGATTTTTAAAAGGATTTCTTGGAACTAAACAGAATAATTAACAGAGCTAACATGAAGGGAGGTTATTGTATTTTTGAAATTAGAAGGGAGGTGTGTTACATTTAACTAAATTTTAGGGGAGGTAATTGTAATTTTCCCTAATATAAACCATATATATTTGTTGTTCAACGAACTTTAAAAAAATCTATAGAGGGAGCACTACTGTATTTATTACTATACATATTATTATAGTAAACTAGTGTGTCCGCCTGTTTTTTTTTCTCTCTCTTTTCGCTTAGCGTGTAACTCAGGAATCGTATTTTTTTATGTGATTTTAATTAAATTATAGGTATAAATGTTTTACACTTTCAAATGTTTATCTTATTGTAGGTATAGATTTTTGACACTTTCAAATTATAACAAATCATTTTTATCTTTTTCAATGACATCAACAATATAATACAAATTCTTATCATTTTCAGTAACACCAAAAAAATAACATTTTATTTTAAATTCGGCATCTCATCTAAGGACCGAGTAATCCTAGAGAACCAATCTCACCGCCCACTTGCGGGGCCTCGTTTAAAGTCAGAGCGAAGTTCTGCATAGACTTGTCCACTGAAATTCGCATCAGAGGGGATCAGATCGGTGACCTTGAGAGGAACGCACTCCAAGATCTCAAGCCAACCACTAGCTCAACCCAAAATGGATAAAAAAAAAATTATAATCAAATTTATTTTGGCATATTGTTTGTAGGTTTTTTGTCGCTGTATGTTATTAACTTGGATGCTGTGAGTTTGTTCGCAGATTCTCCCTTTACTTTTTTAACGAATTTTGTATCGTATGTACTTATCAATTTGAATGAATGAATATCATTTTGTTTTTGTAAAAAAAAAAAATGAAAAGGTGACTACAATCATACATCCCATTATATATGGTATAAATATACTTTTTTTTATCTTCTTAAAACATGTACAAGCTCATATCTTCCATTGCGATGATGTCTTCAAACAAATTCAACAATCTAGTAGTGGCAGCAACCAAAAGACTATCTGCAATTCAAACAATGACGACTAGATATCTGAGTCCACACTCTTCCACTCAATGATGGTATAGTAACCGTACTTAACCTTGTTTTTTTTTAAGGAAATCTTGTTTTATCTAAGCAGGTTCAAAAGGATGAAGTAGGTCATTAACTGGAAAAATATTCGACTGAGGATGTTTAGAGCTCCATCTTTAATTTGAAACAATTTTGTTATAGGAGCCAATTATTCCTCCATATATGTCGATAGAATCCCCATTGATCCAAAAGGCTTAAAGCATGCTCCTCTATGAGTAGCTCGACATTGACTATTGTTTGGCATAAAGAAAGCAGTTAGGGTAGTATTTAGTTCAGGGAGGAAAAGTATTTGGAGTTCAAAATTAAAACGATATTGTTTACATGCTTGTGGAATATTTAAAAGGCTAAAAACACAACACACAAAAAAAACTACGAAGTGGTATCTAATATTAAGCATAAACTGTGACACGGACATCTGACACAGACACGTCGACATTGTTCGTTTAAAAGACACAGGATACCGGCATCACTACATACATGTCTATTTATAAAATATCAAAATTGAGAAATTCATTTCGTTTTAAAAAAATTATAAAACATCAAGTTTAATGCATTTGACCCCTGATTGATCAGTAATGTTTGACACATTTTTAATTCCAGTAGACATGTTTGAGAGATGTTTAAGAAGCCTCTAAGCAACGAAAAAACTCATTTTTTTTGGACACTTGTCAGAGTTGTCTGATCTTGTCGCATAAGTGTTGAACGCTGATCTATGAAGTGTCGAAGCAAAGAAAATAGAAAAATGGATCCTTGTGTGAGGTTTCTTACAGTGTCAAACAAGTGACATTCGAGTGCACCGACACCCGTCAAATACCGTGACACGTCTACTCCTAGATGCGTCTGTTGCTAATGCAGATGTGATGTCTCAGGATGCGAGTAGGGTGTAACACTTCAGTTTGGATCAATTTTCAATAAAAAAAAGGTTCAAACTAACCGATGATATCTTCGTTAGTTTAGTTCAGTTTTTACTGCTTTTTAAAAATGAAACCAAACCAAACTAATCGGTTTGGTTCGGTTGATTGATTTATTCAAAAATACAATTAAAAAAAAAAAATCAATATTCATGTAGAGATACACGAAATATACATTTATTTTGTTGGTTTCATTTTATTTTTTTGAAACACAAAAGTGATCAAATTTCTTCTTCAATATACATAATACAACATACAGACATAGGCCCCGTTTGGATTGACTTATTCTCAGCTTATGTGGACTAATCTACTAACATAAGTCTTTTTAAAAGTGTTTGGACAAATCAATAAAAATAACTTTCCACAATTTTATAAGCTGCTTATGCCAAATTTTAATAAGCTCAAATTTTGAGCTTAACATGTAGCTTATCACGGGGCTTAAGTAAATACATACTTGCTTCAATTCCCGCATTACACTTTTTTTCCACAGCCTATATTCTATTCATTGTATAGTGCACCGACTAGTTATACCTATCTTTGGTTTATCTCCATGTAAGTAATAACACACGTAACTACCAACAAAAAAATAAAGAATTTTTCAACAATGGTTTAG
>Ga0315915_1008590_pt1 | contig 11890 bp, 6 predicted proteins | sample MpolbnodulesMG_FD_207738 | JGI IMG/M metagenome (GOLD analysis project Ga0315915, IMG submission 207738) | Medicago polymorpha root nodule microbial communities from Los Angeles, California, United States - branched nodules | ecosystem: Host-associated > Plants > Roots > Nodule | place: USA... | reverse complement strand
TAAAATGTATGGTTTGACAAATTTCTTTTGGTACAAATAAAGACATGTTTATTGTCGACCCTGTGAGCTTAGCTCATTTGATAGGACATTGCATAATATATGCAGGGGTCAGAGTTCGAACTCTGGACATCCACTTTTTCATATTTAAAATGCGTGAACTTTAACCACAGGGCTATTTGACCAAAAAAATAAACATGTTTTGTTATTTTCAAGAAAGATCCTGGTTTACAATTTGGATTGTATGAAGTCGTGCAACTTAGTCCAACTAAATGTTGTTCGTTGGATTTTTCTAATAGCCCTTTGACTTATGGCGGAGGCTAGCGTGAGCGACCAAAACAGGTCTCTCACAGTGCAAATTGAATTTTCACCATTAGATATATTAATTATGATTCACCTGTAACTTGTTTGAAGAATAAGTATCTCTTTTTGTTGAATGCTATGGTGAGGCAGGGGTCATGTACTTCACATGTGAGGAACAAAATATAACCGCAAGATATGATCAATGGTTAGCATCTGATGAAATTAATAGTGAAAACGCATATCTTTTCAAACACAATTTATCCAAAATTGATTTTCAAATTAAAATAATTTGTTTTCTCTCTTTCTTTTTTCTTTTCACTGGTGTATTTACCCAGCGTTGTCTGGGTTAGACATATTCAAGAAGACCAAAAAATTCAATGTATTGTATCCGCAAATAAAATTTATTACGGATTGGTATGGGTTGAATATCTTAATATGTATACATGAATAGAATAAAATAAATCATATTATAAGTACTCGTAAATTTATAGATACGCAGGCAGATAAAATTAACTGGATTTAATAAAAATATAAACACATAGAATAAAATTAACTTTTTTAAGTTTCCGGACTTGCATAAATCCATACCCGTTACTAAATTAATAAAAATATACAATTGTTGTGGTACTTGAAAAATAATCTTCACTTCATGAAATAAAATATAACTGGATTTCCTAATTAATAATTTTTGTTTGATTAGTGATTTGTGAATACCTGGTTTGGATTTGTTGAACTTCAGGAATAACATCGTTAATTATTAGTTTTGAATTATTACAGGGTGCGTTTGATACTCCGATTTTTCCTAAAAGTCCAAAATATACAACAACAAAAAAAATTGAACATTTCTAGACAAATTTTAATATACACAATAAACTTTAATTTGAAACACGTAAGAACTTCTTAAGAAAAATACATCTATATAATTTAAACTTAGCCAATTGCAATATCAAAATAATTGGTACATTTAGATTTTTAGACATAAAGCTAATAAGTTGATTTGCATATTCTTCCCATAGTGTGCACCTGAGTTTCTCTCATTCTCTACAAATAAATTAAATTATAAATCACATAAGTCTATCAATGTAGAACAAAAACATTAAATAATATTTTTTTCAAGATCATCAAACTTCATAGGCTTATAATTGGTTGATTGGACATCACTTTTGTATTATGTAAGTTCCCCCTTTACAGTTGATACTCCAATAATATCTTTAAAAAAATATGAAAGGTGAACTTAATATCCAATGCAATAAAAACTATAATAAATAAATAGGCAATAGATATAAAAATTATATCCTTAAAAAAATACCAATTAGGTGCGAATCTTAATTCTTAGCTTTAAAATTTTTATCATAAGATGTGAATTTGAATACATACAAAATAACAATTGAATAATCAACCGGCTCCACAGTGGTCATATCCTTAAAAAAAAATAGTCTATAGTCATGGAAAGTTGGTTTAAATTTAAAGTTGTTCTTAGAAACTGAGATATTTGTTATCTCGTAACACATTTCCTCAATCAGCATAAATTGATATTTTGTCACTTTATCACTCCACACAATGCATTGAATTTTGCTTCCTTAGAATATTAGAAAACAACAAAGGTCAACAAAAACTGTGAATAACTATACAAACAAATGTTCTAAAAACAATAATAAAACATAAAAAATAAAACATGTAAAGAATAATTATCATATAAAATAATTTTAAATAATGTAAAGTCATTTTAGCTTGTAAAATTTAACAAATAAAAAGAATTGATGTATGTTTTTGATAGAATGATGACTAGATTTCGATCATGCTGACTAGATTTCTAAAAGGATAGTGTGTCGAATTGACTTATACCGAAAATTCTGATAGTCGAAATTTTAGTTCCTACTTTGTTCTTAGTTTAATTAGGTCATATCCAACAGTCGAAATTATTTTATTTGATGCAGTTTGTCGCTTAGGTCTGTTTTAGGCGTCAGAGGAATATCCTTCCATGTTGACTATGTTTCTGGATGGATAGTTTGACGGATTGACTTATACCGAAGATTCCGATCGTCGAAATTCCAGTTCCTACTTCGTTCTTAGTTTTATCATGTCCCATCCAACGGCCGAAAATGTTTTATTTGATACCATTAGTTGGTTAGGTCATGTTTTGGTCGCCTGAAGAATTTCCTTCCATGTTGACTGGGTGTCTGAAGGGATAGTTTGTCTGATTGACTTATATGAAAGAGTCTAATTGTCGAAATTTCAGCTCCTACTTCGTTCTTAGTTCAATTATGTCATATCTAACAGTCATAGTAGTTTTATGTGATACTGTTAGTCAGTTAGGTCTGTTTTGGTCGTCGGAGGAATTTTCTTCCATTGTGATTAGGTTTCTGAAGAGATAGTTTATCGGATTGACTTATACTGAAGACTTCGATCGCCGAAATTCCAGTTCCTACTTCATTCTTAGTTCAATCATGTCACATCCAACCGTTGGAATTGTTTTATTTGACACCGTTAGCCGGTTGAGTCATGTTTTGTTCGTCGGAGGAATGTCCTTCCATGACCCAACCTATTAACGGTGTCAAACCAAACATGACCTAATTGAACTAAGAACTATGGGGGGTGTATTGAATTGTGATTTCAAGGGATTTTAAAAGACTTTTTAATAATGAAAAAGTATGGTGGTATATTTGACACCGTTAGCCGGTTGAGTCATGTTTTGTTCGTCGGAGGAATGTCCTTGCATGACCCAACCTATTAACGGTGTCAAACCAAACATGACCTAATTGAACTAAGAACTAAGGGGGGTGTATTGAATTGTGATTTCAAGGGATTTTAAAAGACTTTTTAATAATGAAAAAGTCTGGTGGTATTCAATCAAGACTTTTATAAAATATAAAAAAATCTTGTGGTATTCAATTAAGACAATCAGGAGTTTCTTTTCAGGACAACCAATTCTGTTGGTATTCAATTGAGATTTCTCGTGACTTGTAAGTTGTCTCTTGGAATTCAAAAGTCTATCGATTTTGATGGATTCTTGGATGGAGTGGATTTTGTGAGACTTTTTAGTCAAAAGTATAAATACTACTTCCATTCAACAATCTCACACAAACTCTCGAGATTTTGCCATTCTCTTCCAAACCTTTATTTATCGTCATCTGTTCCATTCCAGATTTCTTCTTTTTCTTTGTTAAATTCTTCAAAAGTCTATAGATATTTGTTATAATTTCTTATTTTTTTTACCGATTTTGTTTTCTTCTTTGGTATAATTTCTTGTCGTTTGATATGTTATGTTTTTTTGTTCCAATTTCTTTTCTTTTTTTACCGATTTAGCTTTTATGATTTGTTGTTTTTTTGTCCGATTTTTTTCTATCCCATGTTTTCTTTCATTTCAGTTTCTTGTTTTTCTATCCTCTTTTTAATTTTTAGTTTGTTTAATTTTTTACTGAAATTCATTGCTTTTTTTAGCCTGTTTTTAGTTTAACATGCTTGTTTAATTTATTTTTTTTGGTATATAGGAAATAACAATTGTTCTTGTGAAATAAATAGTTGGTTCCTTATTTTGTCAAAAAAGAAAGAAAAAAAAGATTGTTCCTTATATATATTAGTGATCAGATGGGAGATTCACAATAAAAAAAAAATAATAAACAGAAAATAACAGGGTAAAGACAAAGATAGTTATGTCGCTTGGTCCACGTATAATAGTGAGTTGTTGCTCCTCCTAATGGACCTTAGGGGGATGCGTGATGTCATGAGTCGCTAGGCAAACAGAATGTAGATCGAATTATCCTTCCTCGACTCGATATCAAAACTAATCACTTTGCTAATAATTTTTTACACAATAATCACTTCGTTGGTAAAAATTAATTGAATCATTTGAAATCCTAAAATCCCATAAAGTCCATTAGAATCTGTGTTATAAATCCATTAAAATCTGTGTATAAATCTTGATTGTAAAATGACTTTTAAAAAAAATCTTTTAAAATCTCATAAAATCAATACAATCCTAAAAAATCTTTTAAAATCTCAAAGACTTTTTATACCAAAATAGTCTTTTAAAATCCCAATCCAATACACCCGCCTAAGTAGAAACTAAAATTTTGGCAATCAAAATCTTTCGTATAAATTAATCTGACAACTTTTGTGACAATTTTCTTTCTTAACACTTACATAATATTTTTATTTTCTTTTTATTACTTTGGTTTTTGTATCTATCTATTTCATCATCATCGCCATCCAGTCACCAACAACAACGTCTAGCACCATCTTCATCATCAATAATTAATAGAAATTACAAGTTGGAGTTTAAGATTATATTATTTTACAAAAATGAAATTGAGGAAATTAGAAACGCATAAGTGTCCCTTCTTCATTTACATTTATATAAAAACAATCAAAAGTCATGATTCAAAAAAAAAAAAAAAATCAAACCACATAGGTTCGTAATCGCTTGAACCTAGATTCACATTCGCTTGCCCATAATTGTTCAGAACGATTCACAATTCCAGATTCGTAAACTCAGATTCCAAATTCATTCCAAAACTTTGATTCCCAATTCATTGAATCCGACCAAAAAAATCAAAGATAGAGTTTTGAATCTGCAATCGATTGCGACCGTGTTAGATCCTTCACGATTTACGGGGTCCTTCAAAACAGTGAATTTTAAGTTTGTCTTGTTAATGGTGTTGAATGACTACGAATGGATCTGAAAATGGTTGAGGTGGAAGAGTAAAATGGGTAACGGAGTTGGATGTTTATGGGATCCTTTTCCTCTTTGCATCTTCATCTTCAACCTCTCAAAAATCTGGGAATTATCGTTTTCTAACAACACCATCCTGCTACTGTTCTTTTCCTTTATCTTTATTACTTTTTTCATACTGATCTAAACTTGCTTTCTTACTCACACACCCAAAACTCATTTCAAAAACTCTCCAAACACAATAGAATAATAATCAATGTTATCCGTCATCATTAATACCATCAAATACAAAACTTTCTTTATTGTAGCTCAATTTCAAGGTTGGATGTGAAATGGGTTTCACTTCAAATATCGAAATGTTGCTTCATGTGTCTTTGATCTGCATCTCCATTCATTAAAGTGTACAAAACCCCAAAAAAACGCAGGTAACTTATTGTAAACAAAAAAATTCAACTTTAACTTGCTAATGCATGTACAAAACCCCAAACCACCGTGAGAGATATATTATGGCCTCTCACGGTAGCACCCGCCTTGACTTATTACATTAATCTTACGACTAACATTTGACCAATTGGAATTGAATTTCATTCCCCTTAAAAATTATATGTTTATACTTATATAAGATGGGTGCTATCAATTTTTTTAATTGAACTTTGGATATATAGAATAAAATCGTCGCCAAGGGATTGCAAGAACAATACACAATCATTGAAATGACTGGCGAAGACCGACCGTCCTAGCTTATTTTCTGAGATCCCAGCAACCTTCGCCGATCTCCATTGCAAGAAATTGAATTCAAGATTCTAGTAGTCAATGATATTTTTTACATCATTTTAATTTAGTGTACTCGTTTCAAAATGTTAAGAATAATGATAGTTAGTGTAGTTTTAAGTAATTAGCTTATAGTTGATTAAGTGTCTAGTTAGAGTTTATCATTAGGAGGTAAGTCTTGTTCTCTTTCAAACCTTTGTGACTTTTTTCACTCTATTTCTCCTAAGCCTCAAAATCTAAACACGGCACATAATGTCAATGTTCCCAATTCATTGCTTCATTAGTAGGTTAGTCTTGTTCTCACAATATCCCTTTGTGACTTAGTATAATGTAGTATTGTTTGGTTGTAACTTTGTAAACCCTAACTCATCACAAAAATAAACGGAACTATAATCGCTTTTTAGTCGCAGAAGTATGCACCATTTGTCGAACTGCAAGAACAAAGATTGTGTCTCATTGTCTTGCGATTTTTTCGTTTCTTTTATACTTCTATCTTGGTTGCTTCTCTAATATATCCTAATGTCTTAAGGTTATGGGTGAAGATGACGTCCTAACTCACTTGTATGATTGCATTTTGTCCAATTTAATGATTCACTCAAGGTTTAAGGCTCCCTTGAAAATTTCAAACAGTTTGTAAACATTAAATTGGCCATTATTTTAGAAACATTGCCTATATTTATTTATTTTCTTGTTTCTAACATGCAGGGTGTTAAACTAGAGTTGTGTACAGACAACAGAGTTGGTTTCCTCTCTGACATTACACGAGTACTCAGAGAAAATAGTTTTGTTATTGTACGAGCAGATGTTAAAACACATGAAGAGAAGACAATGAGTGTTTTCTATATTAGGGATATATCAGGTAAAGAGGTTGACATTGAATACTTTAGTAACTCACTGAAGAAAGAAATGGGTCCAACAGTGAACTTTCAAGTCAAACATGAGACTAGTAAAAGAAAGACAACTATCTCAACTGAGAAATCTCATCGATCTTTTGAAAGTAGGATAAGATATAGAATTGAACGTCTTTCTCGTCTCATGACATAAAACTTAGCCTATATTTGTTTTAGCAGTACAATTGCAGTAGACACGCGTTTGGACAAACTCTACAATTATCAGCTTCTCCTAAAACACGACAAATATACATAGGGACGTGATATTTCCCTTGTTGCCGCTAATACAAACACCCTCTTAGAGTGTAGAGGAATCCAGTTTTACATTACTACAAACTAGAGGACCTAAGCTACTCATCAGGGGTAGCAGAGTTCTTTAGTCTTGACTGGAGGGCAACTGTTCCGGTACATTGAAAAATCTTGGTAGTATATATATTGTTATTAGGAAATTAAGCCCAAGTGCAGCACACTTAGTTCATAACAATTAGTGATATTCTCCCCATTGTGCAAATTGTTCTCTATAAACTATCGGGTTGACCTTGCCTTTTACATGCAAAGGTGCATTCAAGATATGCATTTAGTGTGGCCAAAATGGACCATTTCAAGAAACAACGATGTTTTCTTACTTTGAAAAGACTAATCATATGTCCAAATGGACAAGTATAACATTGACATCTTTCAACCATTCATAAACTTGTTCTCTAGTTTAGTCTTTTGGAGAAATTTCATTCTCATGGTCTCAATCAATGGACTTAGAGAAACATATATGTCGTATCCTGGTTGTCTTAGATAACATAATGTATCTGCGCTTCATGCATATCGAATGAGCTAGATTGTAGATTATTGGGAGAATGGGCCATGGACTATGTTACTACTTAAATTTGCATGTCGATTTATTCGATATGTAGCAAATTCAAGTATAAAGTTTCTTGAGTTAGTCCCAAAATCCAAATGCAATTCATGAAGTTTCTTCCATTGTAAAGAGTTAGTCAGATGACGAAGTTGTCTGTCACATTTTCTCTCATCTTCATGTTATCTAATATTGTTTGTATCATTTACACCGGTGGACAATCGTTTGAGCCTTAGAACTATTGGAAAATATCATAACACATTTGTATGAGGACGCGTTGTACTCTCATCACTATAGGAATCAATGTCTTTCACTCTACAGTGTGATAGCCCACACCTAGCACATTTGTTCAAGTCTTTAAACTCATTTTGATACAATATACAATCATAAGGGCATGTGTGTATTTTCTTATATTCCATCCCCACCAGACAAAATATCTTCTTCACCTCATCGTTATGATTCGGCAATGTGTTACCTTCGGGAATCAAGATAAAAAGTGTCATGCTATTGCATAAATTATTATACACATGTGTGGATTTCAAATACTATGCTACTATTTCATACTTGTTTCCATCGAATCATATCTGGTTTTTTCTAGATTACCTTTGAAAAATGGTGGGTAATTTACCCACCAACCAATGAAAATGAGCAATTTATTGGTGGGGTCAAGATAGTTGATAGATACCACCTAAAAAGGTGAATGTTCATTGGTTAAGGTAAATTATCCATCATTCTTCCATGGGTATTCTAGTTGTCACCATCATATCTATGTGGAAATATGAGTTCCATAAAAAAAAGTGAAGACCGATATATTTAAGTTGTTGCTCCATACGAATATAACATTAATTATACTTGCAATCAACCAACAAGAGAATTAAATAAGCTATTGTACGATATGAGTTGCTTTAATTTAAATATGCACGACTGAAGTAAAAATATTGTGGATTGTATTAAAGTGATGTGGAAAAGTAGTACTCACTAAACGAGAGATAAATAACCTAAGATGGGTTACTTAAATTATATATATTGGATTGGATATGCTCTCATCAGAATTCTGTCTTTACCTAAAAGATTTTGCTTATTCCCAAGTGAAATGATCAAAATACCCCTATGCATGTTAACTCACGCAGCGCTCGTTAACTCACGTCAGTTATGATTTTAGCGTGACTAAAGTCACACAGCATGAGCTAACTCACGCTACGTTACTTAAGTCATTTATCTGCAAAACAGAAACCCAGTTCCCTCATTTCTTAAACTTCCCAAAACACGAAAATTTCACCCCCAAATCCGAATTTCATCATTCTTGCGCCATTCAAAGCTAATTTCGTCCACAATATCAAGTAAGTGATGATTATCCTACTTTGCATTATTTTGGTTGAAATTTTAGATTTTTTGAAGAAAATTAACATTTTTAGGTTTTTATAAAATTGTCTTGCATGTTAGTTTTTATGATTGTTAGTGATGAATTAACTTAGGAATTGTTGTTTAGAGTACAATGTGGTAGTTTAGGGTTTAGAAATTGTTAGATTACCTAGTTGTTTGAAAATTGCACACTATGTGTTTGGTAAAATGTCTCGATGATATTTTTTTTGTTTTTTTGGATTGTTAATGATGTAATTAGTTAGAAATATGTTTGTTAATGTTGATTATAGTTAATTTGACTGCAATGTCATAGTTTATAGATTCAAATGACATTGTCGAAATATGTTTGTTAATGTTGATTATAGTTAATTTGAGAGATGACATTAGGAGACCAGCAGCTTCCATCTGCCTGCTGAGAAGATGACCATCACACTGGATGATGTGACTTGTCTTCTACACATCCTCATTGTTGGATGGCTCATTCAGGAGGATGACTTAGATCATGACCATGGTGTAGAGCTGTTGGTGACTCACTTATTGTTTCTGGTGGAGGAAGCGGCGGAGCATATGAGTAATAATTTAGGTGCCTTTGTCACTTACACGGCCCTGAAAGAGCGTTATGAGCACCTGTTGAATAGGTGTAACCATTTTCTAGGGGAGGATTTATTAGAGGAGGAGGAGGAGAGTCGTATTAGGCCCACCTGTGTTAAGGCATTTTTGTTGCTCTTGTTTGGCTACACCCTTTTTGCCGTCAAGAACAGCAAAACCATTGATCTGGTGCGGATGCTTGCGATTCGGAATTTGGATGACATAGGCACATGGTCATGGGGCGGGATGGGACTTGCTTACTTGTATGAGTAGCTGAATCTTACCTCCAGCTCACATGTTGGTGCCATTGGAGGTTACATGACTTTGCTTGTGGTAATATATATTTTTCTTTTTTTTTTAAGTTAATCGTAAATGTATACTTTTACGTATGATACTTGTGTGCTGATATAAATTTGTCTCTTTGTGTTTGCATGGATGGGTTATAGTTCACTTCATACATGTCGTTCCGAGGAAGAAATATGAAAATTACGAACGGCAGAACTCGTATGTGGGTAGATGGATACCTAAAAGGAGGTTTGCTGATGCTGAACTCTTCAGAGGCTTGTTGGATTCGATAGAGCATTGTCATGTCACCTGGATGTCGTACGAGCACCAACGAGACGTGACGCCTTTTCAGGATGTATGCTGGTACTCCGGATGGATCATGGCCGGCAAACAAAAGATGGTGCGTCACTTGCCGGAGCGGGTTCTGAGGCAGTACGAAATGTTCAGACTGTTCCTCGACCTCCTACTACGATTTTGCCTCTTGCCCCAGCACATGTGGCTGCTGCCTTCTTGGAGTTTGCTCTGCATGTCGTTGCTTAGCAGCAGAGGGGTGACCCGGTCCCGGACGACGAGCCTTGGAAGTATCCAGATAGGTACATTAGGTGCTTCTACCGTGTATCCCATCCTCTTATTGTCAACCCTGCTCCAGAGCCCGTCTTTCCAGGACGTGTCTACAGGATATTCTTGTTGACCAGGAGTGGGCCAGACATCCTCCCGATCCATTGCAGGTCATCAGCAACATGAGAGACAGAGTGGAGCATGCGATGGAGATTCCACATGTGGTTTCAAATCCACTCTTTTTCAGCATTTTGGAGGGCCCCCGGGCCGAGTATAGTGTTTTTGACCATCAGCAGGTTCCACGGAGGAGGAGTAGGAGTCATAGTCCACAGGAACAACAGTAGTGTCTTACTTTATGGCTTTTTTGATATTTGTAGTATTTTTCTGACATTTTGGTTGTATTATATTTACATTTACGCGGTTGCGCTTATTTATGACATTTAAGTTATTTTTCGTTTATATTGTGTATCTAAATTATGAATGAATGAATGCATGTTGTCTAAATTATGAGTTTTGGTTGAATGAATGAATGGTTGTACCTATGTATGAACGAAGAAAAACAGGGAAACAGGCAGCACTGCATGTTCTGGTGCGAGCACAGAACCAGCGTGAGTTAACTCACGTTGCTTTTTGTACTAGCGTAATGTAACTTACGTAAGGGTAAAATGGTATTTTCACTTGGGAATGAGCAAAAAAAATTGGGTAAAGAGCAGAACTCCTCTTAGTATGACCCCCTTTGCTTGCTGATGGATTAGCTGTTGATGGCAAAGTAAGAAGTTAACAACATAATTTTTAAATTTATTGGACCATCTACAATGAAGCTCCTCGATTTAGGTTTTTAAGTGAGTCATACACGTAAACATCGTTTATTTTATAATTTTTAATGTAAGTATCTATAAACACTCAATTTCTTCAACCCGACGCCACAACAAAATTTATCAATAGATCTCACTAACTCTATTATTACATTTCAACAACGCTTAGAGAGACAGAGAGGGGGAGGGGGGGGGGGGTTCCTCCTATAGACACCTTCTCGATAAGCACTAATAAATATCAATTCATAATGGAGTACATATTTCACCTCCACATTCTCAAAAGCCTCCAAAATCATTTTTTTCTTTCTTTCAAATTTGTCCCTCTCCAAATTACACAATCTAAACAGAAATCATTCAGATTGGCTAATCCTGACATCCGAATATATTGATCAAACTCCTTCCTCAGAGGCAGAACTAGGGGGTGCATGGGAAGCCCATGGCCACCCTATTCTTAACCCCTTTTTATATATATACCTATAGCGCTATAAATAATTCCTCCACTTTTTCAAGTTTTATTTTGGTCTTTTTTTTATATTATAAGAAAATAAAAACAAATTAATCCATCGAAATTGACACTAAAAAGAATAAAACCAGATACGTTTATTTTGGTCCAAGTGTTTTTCCTTTTATTTTGGTCCGTTAAATTACAAATGTTAGACAATTTAATCTTTATGTTTTTTCGTTTCATTTTGGTTCGTTAAAATACAAATACTATATACTTTGATCATTAAGTTACAAACTTTAGATATTTTAGTCTAACCTATTAAGAACAAAAATGTCTTTATTTGTAACTTTAAAG
>Ga0315915_1008585_pt1 | contig 11895 bp, 8 predicted proteins | sample MpolbnodulesMG_FD_207738 | JGI IMG/M metagenome (GOLD analysis project Ga0315915, IMG submission 207738) | Medicago polymorpha root nodule microbial communities from Los Angeles, California, United States - branched nodules | ecosystem: Host-associated > Plants > Roots > Nodule | place: USA... | reverse complement strand
TATGGACAATCCACTTACCCCGAGAGTCCTATCATGAATTTGGAATAATCCTTTTTGACATTATTGGGGGTGAAGGTTTGGTTATGGAGGTGAAGAGTTGCGGGTATCGTTGGGTATGTAAAGAAGACCTACAAGAGTTCAACTTAATGATGAATCACGAAGTATCCTAGGCTCGGAAGTGTAAGATTTTGGCAATTGAAGATGAGAGACAACAGATGGATCAAAAGAAGATCATGTAGAGTTTCAACAAAATGGACAAAGGATGGTATAAATTCAAACTGCAAGCAGAGGAGCATTGACATGATTTGCATCTCTGTTGTCATCTACTCAAGGGTCAACAAGTGATGAAATGGGGTACTGAAGCTAATTCATAAGAATCTTGTTAACATTATATTCATTTTGTTTCTATGTTTTCGTACTAACCGACCTTTTTTGGCAGAAGTGAGACTATATTAGTCTGATTTGCATTTTAGACTGAATTTTATTATTTGTGTGGTGGGGGTTGTAAATTTGTGATAGGTTGTAATTTCATTTTGTTGTGAGATTAATTAGTATGTTATCTTGTAAATGACATTGATGACATGAAGGAGATAATTGAATTTTTCCAAGAATTTGATTGTGAAATCCAGATATTGAAATCCAAGAGTTTGAAGTTTTGAACAGTTTAACACACCATGCATGAATGAAGTGATAAGAAGTAACCGACAATGTATTGGGAGCCAATAACAGTCTATGAAGAACATACACTTCTCAGATTAGGCGTGTCCCGACACCGACACATATGATTATATTGAATTGTGTAATTTTTTTAAATTATTACAAGTGATGACACGTCGTTTAATGTGTCATGTCTGGTGTCAGTGTCGGTGTTTCATAGATTACAACATTTTAAGGAACACTTTATCACTGGAAGCAACATTCATGAAGTTAATTTCCATACGCTACATGGAAGTTCTTGAATACCATAGGCTCCTAGCATTTTTTATGTAGTTTAATTTATTAAGTATCTTTGTTGCAGTCAACTTCATTAGGAGTAATTTTCATGTAGTTATTTCACTGCAATATAGTCATTGTGCATATTTACTAATAATTTGTAGAAGATGTAATAATGGTTTAAATAGCTGTGAGGAAATTGATGATGATTTATGTATTGTGATTTGTGTATTTATACAATTTCTGTATGCAATACTGTCATTATTGGTGGCTACCGGTATTTAATTTATTGTTGTGCCTGCATTTCTTGATATTCTTCATATGTGTCTAAAGGTAGACACAGGATGAACTGGTCCAACATGAATCCCATAATATCATGCTCCATTGGCAAGTCTTCGGTTATTCATGGAGTTGCCTATTCAGAACTGGTGATGGAGTTGATGAAATTGACGCGGAAGATGAAAAACAATCAGAAAACGATAATGGAAAGGAAGAAGTTGCACCTGCAACACAGAGTGATGCAGATGAGCCGGGCCCTGTTATTACAGAATCAGACATTACATCAAGTGCACCAGCTCCCCAAGAAACAGAAGGTTCTTGTTTTCTATCTCACACTTTTTCTGCTATTTATCTCATTAGTATTTAACATATGAAAATACTGATTGTATGTATTTTTTTCGAAATTACAACTAAAATCAAACAATTTTTTTTGCAATTAGATGCATGTGCAGGATTTTTCCGATTAAGTTGCCAAATAATATTTCCTTCGCATTTCAAGTAGATGACAATGTTGGACTGTTCCGTAGAACAATGTGATTGATGCTAGTTTGACTGGACAAACTAGTGATTTGTCTTCTGAGGGAAGCTTAAATAAAGGTAATGCTTAATTCATTTTCAAATCCTGCTTGCTTGATTGAATCAGTGTTGTCAATCGTGTATCACCGAAAGTAACAGTTTGTTACCACTGCACAATAGTTTTAGAGTGCCACTATTGATGCTATTAGACAACATTTTGCACTAAATATCGTAATTCTGAACAATAGCAATTTTTTCAAATTCCACTACGCAATAGCAGCACTCTATAGCGCTACTATTTAACAAGACTGGATTGAATTTTGGTTAAGGAATTGAAATTGATAGCAAGTTTTCTGAATTTGTTGTCTATTTGATCTTTATGTATAAACCACATATTGCATGATATTACACCACTTTCATTTCCTATATGAGCCCAATCAATCAACTTTATGCAGACAAAGCAATTGAATGACATCATTATAGTTAGCTTATTTAACAAATGAAGGATTCTTGTTTCTTTTGTTAAGTAGGGAGTCTTCTTTAACTTTGAATCCTCTATCAACAGATGTAACAGAAGTAAACGATCAAGTTCCTTCTCCTGAAAATCCTGCCACTGAAGAAGTGCAAGAACAAACACCTATAGTAGCACAAGTTGAGGGTGAAGAAGTTGCAGTTGCATCCGAGACAGACAACAACATATCTAACTCTAATGGACAAACCGTCATTACAGCTTCAGATGATGGCCTGAGCAAAGGTTGCAATTTCATCTTATTTGCTTCATATTTCAGTTCCTAATTTTCTATCAAACTGAAGTAAATATGATAGACAGACTTGAATTTATGCATGTATTTCACTTTTTACATGTTAGAGAGAACAATTTTTTATACTTCCCTTTTCCCATCTTTTTTATGTTGGGCCTGTTTGGGTTGGGCATATTTGAGCTTATCTACCAACATAAGAACTTGCGAGACTGTTTGGATAGCTTAGGGAAACAACTTATGACATGTCCATAAGCTGTTTCAGCTTATTTCCATAAGTTATCCATGATAGTATATGAAAAAGCATATAGCTTGTATGTAAACAGTTTTTATTTATTTTATATTTTGCAATAAATATAGTTTTTACATAGGTTTTGCATGGATAAACAACTTAGTTAAATGTTTATGAATAAGCGCTTATCGTTAAGTGCTTATGCTATAAGTGCTCAGTTAAGTTGTTTACCCAAATAGAATCGTCTGTGCTGATTTTCAATTGGATATCTTGTCCCCGGGTAGAACTGGGAGTTTCGACCAACCAATGCTTCTCCTTTGGGGAGTTAAAGGCATTTCTTGGTTTTTCAGCCTGTTGACATATCTTTGAATTCTTACATAAGATTTATAATTGTTAAATGTCTGTTCCGACCCCGTTTGGATTGCAGTAACTATATCACCAGCCCTTGTGAAGCAGCTTAGGGACGAAACCGGAGCTGGAAGGATGAACTGCAAAAATGCTCTATCAGAGAGTGAAGGTGACATTGTTAAAGCACAAGAGTTCCCTAGGAAATTTTTTATTTCTGTAAGAATACAAAGATAGGTGAACAGGCTGGAAAACTAAGACTTTCATATTTCAACTCTCATTTTTCTACATCAAACTAAAGTAAATATGTTAGAATGACTTTAATTTTTACATGTATTTCAGTTTTTACATGTAAAAGAGAAGAAAAATAAAAAATATACTTCCATTTTTAATATATTTTATCTTTTGTTATAAAAATAACTTCTACACAAGCACTTATATGATAAGATCTTATCTTATAAGGTTTAATTAGGTTGTTTGTATACTTACATAAGATTTCTAGTTGTTAAATATCTGTTTTACCCTCGTTAGGATTACAGCAACTATATCACCAGCACTTGTGAAGCAACTTCGAGACGAAACTAGAGCTGGAATAATAGACCTCAAAAATGCTCTATCCCAGAGTGAAGGTGACATTATCAAAGGACAAGAAATCAACTGCAAAAGGAAGGATATGTTCTTACATCCATGACACTAGGATCGATGTTTTGTTAGTAAACCGCGAGACAGATTTTGTCTCCCGAGGTGAAATTTTTAAAGAGCTTGTCAATGTAATAGCCATGCAAGTGGTGGCATGCCCTCAAGTAGAGTATGTTGTTACCGAAGACGTTCCTGAGGAATTCATGAGGAAACAGATAGAAATGCAAAAAAGAAGATCTTGCATCAGAACCGGAGCAAGTATGTTGTCACCGAAGACGTTCCTGAGGAATTCATGAGGAAACAGATCTTGATTCAAAACCGGAGCAAATTAGATCAAGCATTGTTGAAGGACAGATAAGTAAAAGACTTGAGGATTCAGCGTTGCTTGAACAGCCCTACATCAAGAATGATAAAGTGATTGTAAAGGACATGGTTAAGCAGCAAATTGCAACTATCAGAGAAAATATGAAAGTTACAAAGGTTTGTGCGGTTCAACTTTGGAGAGGGTTTGGAAAAGAAAAGCCAAGATTTTGAATAGTCATTCGAAATTCCTTTGCTTCTAATAAAAAGATTCGTTACATTCTCTTTGTCTTTGAATTCCTTTGTTTGTTTGTGCACGTGGTCAGAAGAAGATAAATTATACTATTCGGAGTCTGATAGTGACATTCCTTTAGAAGACGACAAACTGATTCAAAGTCTTTAGCTTCTGACATCACCTTTAGATGCTTCATTCCTTCATATACTTCTAAATGAAAATTCTCTTCTAATCAAGGTGATGACTTTCTGGTTAACCTTTCTTCAGATCTTGTTCCAAGTCATAGTAGTTTCTCTATTTGCTTCAGATGCTTTCTTATGCTCTTAGAGTCTTGATACTTTAGAATTAGAACTTGACTAAAGACTCAATATTTAATTCTATGATCCTCCATTCTCGAACACACATTAGCATATCCAATTGTTTTTTCATACTTTGTTATCATCAAAACTTAAGAACTTAAGAGGCATTGTTTAAAACCAATTTTGGTTCAACATGTTTAATAAACACCCTTAGGTATATATTGTTTATCATCATTGCTATGAAGTTTTACTTATTAACATCTCTTCAAATGTAGTTAAAAAAAAAATGCTACATATATGTTTGATTGTGTGTGTGTGTATATATTGCAGTAATCTATTTACCACTGTTTATGTATTTAATCTAAATACCCTGGTCATCAAACTATAATAGGAACACTATTCAAGGAAAGATTAAAAAAGAATACATTTTTCTTCTATGAAATGGAATGAAAGAAAAGCAATACCCTCGATCATTTATAAAATGCACATCAAACCTGTAAGAAGTCATCAATATAAATCATATTCAGCAATGGTATGAAAAAAGGACTTCATATTAGATGAGTCTTTGGATTTTGTCAACGAATCTAAAGCTTAACAAAATCAACTCGCCAACAGATTTTGATTAATCCTTCCATTTATTTTTTATCCCTTAAAATAATGGACTGCATGCATGAAAGAGGGTATAAATTGTATCAAGTTAAAAGCATAAAATCTAAAATATGTGGCTTAACACCTCATCAATTTTTGAATAAAAAATAGAAAAAAGGATTAAATTGTCCGTATTTATAAAGATAAAGGACCTATGCGGGAAAAAATAAAGATAAAGGACCAATCTATTGCAACTAAGTAATTAAGATAAAGGACCACTGATGTAATTTTGCCTTATATATACTACTGAAATGAAATTTAGGGAAGGTAAAAAAAAATGCTTGAAAAGGAAAAAAAAATGAATGTTGTTAAGAGAATCAGAGATTGAGAAAGAACAAAGAAAAATGAATGAAAATGAGAGACAACATAACATGAAGTTGTGAAGCTTACAAGTACTTATACTATCTTAATTACGGATTATCTAAGCTAACCTGTGCCCTACCATACAATATCATAACTAACTGTTCCTATAACTAAGGGAGTTAGTTGTAATTGTAACAAATTTTAGTCAGAAATATATCAAAATTAACAATAGCTTGCATTGCAAGTCACTGTAGTATATGGTGCTCCTCTTCTATCTCTTCAAGTAAATTTGATTCTATCTTGTTTGTATCATTCTTCAATAGCCTCCCACAAGCACTAAGCTGTCGAACTGCTTCATCGCAGACGAACACTCGTTTCATACTTCTTGTATGATCAAACATCTTAAGATATTATCGAACTTAAGATATGTAAGTTCTAATGGTACCATAAGTAGACTTGTTTAAAGGGTGTTTCTTGTGTTTGGTGATTTTTGTGTAGTATGTGTATGTTACTATAGTACTCCAGTAAGCTCCTCCACCCATTCTAGTTTTGTTTGATCCATCCTCTTTGTCAATCTGTTAGAATAATATTGTTAGCTGACTCAATTTAGTCGTTCATTTATCGATGCTCAATAGAGGCAAACTTCGGTTTACAGTTGATATTTTTGCAGAAGTCTTGGAACCTCTGACTTGTAAATTGCATTCCATTGTTAGTGATGATTGAATATGGGCGAGACCATGTCTACATACGTTCTTCCACTCAAACTTTTGCACCCTTCCTACGGCAATGATGGATATAGCCATATAGGTTTGTCCTCTATCCACTTAAAAAAAAAAATCTATAGTGACTGCAATGAATTTTAGCTGACCTCGAGAGACTTAACAGGTCAACAAAGAAAATATCGTATAAAAAACAACAAGAGTAATGCTAACAATGCTCTTTTTAACAATTTCTTTCCAACATTGCTCTATTATCGCATGAAATACATCGATTATTTCATTTGAGACTTATTTCTAAAATGGTATGACTCACATATATTTCATTAAATAAAAATGTAAATGTTAAAAAGAACATTGTAGAGTGAACTGTGCAAGTATTATTTAAAATAAAGGCTAAGTACCATATTTGGTCTTTTTAGTTTGACAGAATTCCTAAGTTAGTCTTCAATTAGGTCCTTTTAGTTTGATAGAATTCCCAAGTTAGTCCTTTAAGTGTCAAAAGTTTCAAATAGATCCTTTTAGTTGATAAACTATTTCATCGTTACTCATGTTGTCAGTTAATAATTAACTGATGCTGATGTAGCCGTTAAGTTGTTGACTTGGATCAAAACACTGCCTTTTAAAAGCTCCATGGTGTCAAAACGTTACGTTTAATCGTCACAAATTATCATTTTAACACTGTAAATGTCGTTTAATAGTGCTAGAAAGGCATTTGTTGTTGTAAATAGTTGTTTTTCTAGCACTATAAATGATCATTTGTGACCACTAAACGTAGCGTTTTGACACGCTCAGGTTTTTAAAAAGCATCATTTTGATCAAAGTCAACAACTTAATGGCTTCATCAACATTAGTTAAACGGAGACTAACAACAGGGGTAACGATGAAATAGTTTATCAACTAAAAAGACTTATTTGAAACTTTTGAAATTTAAAGGACTAAATTGATAATTTTGTTAAACTAAAATGACTTAATTGAAACTTTCAAAATTTAAAGGACTAACGTGGAAATTATGTCAAATTAAAAGGACCAAAATGATATTTGACCTAAAATAAAATATACAACCACTTATGCTATGAAAAACAAAGTTGTTTGTGTCAAGTAGATAATGAATTTCAATTAAGCACAAATCAGCCTAAAACATGGAATTAGAACCTTAATTTAAATAATCATTAATTACAGGTTAAGATTAAAAAAATCTCACAAAATTAACTTCATGACACTAATCATAATCATTTTTGTATTAGCACAAACAAGTAGTATGTATATATATTAAGAAAAGTAGGAAGGCTAGAGAAAACAACAAGAAAGAAACTAGATAGTGTGCCAAAGGCCAAAAGGGTCCACATGTTAGTCCTTTGTCTTGACATCATTCCATCAAAATTTTCTCCATTCCCAATCTTTTTCATCATTAAATCACACACATACTTTACCCAAAAATCAATTATTGCGACAAAGAAATTCACATCAAAATTCCACACTCCAAACTCACAGTCCCTTTCACTCTACTCTTAACAACCAATTTCAACCACTTTTATTATTTTCAAATAAACAAATAAATTAAATACTCAAAAAATTGTAACAAAACCTTACTCATCACATGTAACATTACTATTGCTACTATTATTAATAAATAAATAATAACCACTCTCTCTATTTTGCTACGATGCAAAACTCACCTTCTATTATCTCAACTCCGCCACCGTTACCGCCACCGTTTCCCTTATCTCCTCCGCCGCAATCCACCGGACAAATTGTTGTACTTCCGGCACCACCACCTCCACCGTTTAGACCATTCGCCGGTGCACCCAGCTCAGTTTTTCAAATCACTGTCCTCCCAGCACCACCACCACCACTACAATTCACCGGCGGGTCCAGCTCCTTCGATTTATCTCCTCTCGAGTTTCTCCTAGCCCTTATCGCGATCGTCACCATTCCCGCTTTGATCTACACCTTCATCTTCGCGTACGGATGCTCATCATCATCTTCATCATCCTCCCGTCGCCGGAGATCCTCCACCGACGAACTCTCCGGCGAGATATCACTCCCATCGGAACCCTCTCGCCATGACGTGGAAACTGTTCCTACCGAAGTGTACAAGAAAGAGACACACGCGGCGAAAATCGGCGGCGAGTGTCCGGTGTGTTTGTCGGTGTTCGCCGACGGTGAAGAAATTCGGCAGCTGAGTGTTTGTAAGCATTCTTTTCATACTTCTTGTATTGATTTGTGGCTTAATGATCACAACAATTGTCCGATTTGTCGCAAAACCGTTACACCGGCCGCGGCCGATGCGACGGTGAAAAGTTCCGGCTCAACTAGAGACAGTGATCTTCAACAAGGTCTCCCTGATGCATCTTCTTTGGTTTGATTAGTTGTTATGGCTAGAATTTTGTTTCTAATTTTTGTTATGGTAAAATGTGAGTTTTATTAGTTGTTATTAGAATCAAGTTTTTTTTTTTTGTCAGTTGTGGCTAGAATTCATCTTATAAGGTGATTAAATGGGGTGTTTGGGGTTCGAACCCCGACCCCTGCATATAATAATGGATTGTCCTACCAACTGAATTATAGTCACTGATAGAATCAAGTTGTTATTAACATCATAAAAATATAAAAAAATTATTCTAAATACGTTTTATTTCATGTATAAAGTAATGTTGAGTTGGTTATTTAGAAAAATAAAGTTTTTAGATTTTTAGATATTACTCTTTTGTGGTCTTATATATTAGGAAGAGTTGATGTATTTCGACTAAATTTTAGATCATAAATATATAATTTTTTGTTGATTTAATTTTTTTCTTATGAAGAGAGACATTCTCTTAAATGTAAACCAAATGAAGATTGTTTTTAGTCATGTAGTTTGATGCATGGTTATGTAAACTTTAATCGATAGATTAATCTAATAAGACCAGTTAGTAGATATGAAGTTAATACTTCCTGCGGTTCTTATATAATGATCGGAATTCATGGGTAAATATTCTCTCCATTTGCAACTTTTTTTCATTTGTTGCAATTTGGAGAGAGATAGACACACAAAAATAATGATGGTGGGATCCACTTAATGATAAGACCCACCACTTATTTTTTGTATGTCCATCTCTCTCCAAATTGCAACAAATGGAACAAGTTATAAATGGTGAAGATCTTAACCCGGAATTCATACATCAAATTTTTCATTCTATTGTATTTAAAAGTGCATGAATCCAACCACTCCTGATTAAAGGAAAAATAAAATAAAATTACACTACATTAGAAATCACTCATCAATGAACAAAAGTTGGCTATTTGCTGCTAGGCTGTAGAAGATTCTTTTATTTATAGAAATAATTTTGATGTTTGTGTGCTTAATAGAAGGGAATTTCATGGCCAACATAAGTTGGGTCTAGTGGACGTGTTAGACAACATAGTGAAATAATATTAAGATTTGATCGTGAGAGATGTTTATATTTATTACGAGTAAATAGTTAATTATTTATTTTTTAACAAGTCAATATGAGATATATATTAACAACCAAGTGTGAATCAACCCGCATAAGGTGTGTTGAGATTGAAATCCACAAAAGTTACAAAGTCACTGATGCCATAAAAACGAAGGTATAAAAAAAATGAAAAACGAACTCAAATTACATGTGGACACCCATACAATGAAGCGGATGTTTCCACCAATCATGATAGCTATAATGAAAAAACACCTGCTTAGATTTCAGCCATAAGTAAGAGTTGAGCTTCACCTTGTCTGCAAGAATGGAAGGATCAGACATCGTGTTGTTAAAGAATGAAGTACAAAAAACTATAAATGAAGAGGAAGAAAGTAAAAAGAACCTTTAAATTCATTAGAGTCATTAGTTTCCAAATATTTTCCGACAAGATCGATTCAAATCTGTCGTTGTATTTAATCATAAAAGTACAAGTAATGTAAAACAACAAAACATAAAACAAAAGCAAGGAAATAATGAATGCATAGTGAAAATGGTCAAAAGTTTCATTAAAAAGAAAGAAATATCGACCTTCAACCATGATGCCATGAATCTAAGCTATTGAAACAGGCTATGCTAGGACTTTAATTAAAAAATTGATTTTATTTCAATATCAATATCATCGAGTATACAAATAAAATGATTCTCATTTTCAAAATCAACATGGATATTCTGGAACTAGGGGTAAATAAGACTATATCAAGAATAATATGTAAGAATCTCTATTTTTTTTATAAACCATTATTTACACTTGAATAGAAGGCAAGCGGGCAACAAGCTGCGCCGCTAGACCTTTTTGGATGGCAAAACCAATCCTCGTGAATACAACATTCATGGACGTAGGAGAGATAACATTGTTATGCATGACCTTTTGAACTCTATGTAGAAGGTCAGCAGCCTCTGGTGCTAAGAAACCGAAAGTGTCAAAAGCAAATGGTATAAAATCATGTTGATTGTCAGAACACGTTTTCTCATATTTGGCCACTTTGCTTGACGTAGCTTTTAGAGCTGCCTATCCTACAGTAAAAGGTCCGGCACCTAATCCCATAAGTGGTGAAACCCTAGTCAAGTCTACACAAGCATATTTTCCACCTACCCATCTGTACACCATCACATCTGCATGTCTGAGTGTTGATCTTCTATCTAGTGGGTCAATTAGGAAGTTCACAGGCGCATCCTTCTTCACTTGATATTCCCGCACGTCTGAATATATCAAAAAGTACATCTCTAACAAAGTCATGTCTGTACTTAAAGTCGGGAAGCTCCTTACAATGAACGACATGCTCCCCAAAAGTATCCAGGCACGCCCTACGACAAACAGGACACACCTCATCAATAGGAAATAATGGAATCATAAGGAGATATCTCAGGATAGTACGCTACTCCACTGGTTACATATGCTGACCTAACCCATCAATCGGGATAGCTAGAAGAAAGTCCTGAGCATGTGCTGCTTGCAAACATCCAAAAATTGTCTTTTGTCTTGTGGTCATGTTAAACTTAACTTCCATATCTTGAACACTTTTACTAAAAAGAGCACTCACCAGAACATGTTGTGCTTTAGGAGGGACTGTGTCTTTGCGAGTAAAACCGCTAACATCAAAATATGGAATCGAACCACGAAGACCATCCAAAGCATTATCAAAATCCGAGTCCATGTCACATAATCCACTGTCTCTCAAAATATGATCTTGTAGCACCCAAGATTGGGCCCTAGAAGCCACAAAAGCGTACGAGGAAGCCTCTAATGTTGAGTACAAACCCAACCCTCCAAACCTAATAGGTAAAGAAGCCAACCTCCATTGAAGGTCCCCAAAGAAAGGACCTCCACCAACCACAATGTCCTCAACCGCTTCACGCAACTCATTATCAAACAACATAACCGCCTCCTCCATGTGAATCGGTTGGCACGTCCTTAAGCCAAAAAAAAGTTTGGCAATATCCATGCAAGATCGAAGTAGAAGAATCTCATGTTGATATAAAATCTAAATCCCTATTTAGTTTTAAAGATAACAAACTAATTAAATTAAACTTTATTAATTCTGATTTTAATTGTTATATAACATCTGTTCTTGAGTGTTTCTTTTAAGCTAAAGGTATAAAATGCATTATATGATTACTAAAGAAAGCACCAAGTTATTTGTGAGAGATTGATCTCAAGCATTGGTCTCAAATGTGGACTTAAGTTCAAAACAAGCCAAGCACGTACAGGGCAATGG
>Ga0315915_1008583_pt1 | contig 11897 bp, 6 predicted proteins | sample MpolbnodulesMG_FD_207738 | JGI IMG/M metagenome (GOLD analysis project Ga0315915, IMG submission 207738) | Medicago polymorpha root nodule microbial communities from Los Angeles, California, United States - branched nodules | ecosystem: Host-associated > Plants > Roots > Nodule | place: USA... | reverse complement strand
TTAAGCATAATTCGTAAGATAAATAAAGTACCCGACCCGAGTAGCGAACATAGTAATGGTAAAAAAGTCCAGCGACAAATGGAGAATGCGTGTAGATTTCACATATTTAAACCTCGCTTGCCCAAAAGATCCATATCCCTGATTGAGCATCGACAAATTAATAGATGATACCTTCGGATACAAGACATTGAGCTTTAGGGATGCTTATTTTGAGTACAACCAAATTAAAATGGATTCCCTCAATACACCAAAAGACTGACTTCATGACAAACAATTTCGACTACCCTTACAAGGTTATATCTTTTTGTCTAAAAAAATGCATGCATCACATACCAATGATTTGATGGATTGGATCTTTTTAGAACATGTTGGGAAGAATCGAAAGGTTTACATAAATGGCATCATGGTGAAGACCAAAGAAGGATTAAGTGATAGTCGAAACCTTGGAATAAATTTTGGTTTCGGTCAGAATATACAACATTTGTTTAAACCCCTCCAAATGCTCCAAGCAGTACAAGATGAAAATATTTTTGGAATTATGCTCGTAAACAAGATAATAAAGGCAAACTCTAATAAGTGTTATTACCATTGTCAGGTGTTCAAAGTCATACTTCCAAGGTCACATAATGGTAGTAAAGATTGATTATCTTATCAAATATTTCATCAGTAAGCCCAATCTCAATGTCGAACGATCGCTTGGTCAGTAGAATTGTCAGAATATGATATAGTGTCATTGCCGAGAGGATTCATCAAGTCTCATGTTCTGGTTGATTTTATCACGAAGTTATCATCACTAATTACCACTAAAGGTCCCAAAGTATGAATATTTTTGGTAGATCCAACCTTGGAGGGGTTGGTGGATTTTTTTTTTTATAGAAGGTAAATGAATTTTTTTTTTTTATTTTGAGGGGGAGATAGATGAATTTTTAATATATAGCTTCAGTTGACATCACATGAGACAAAAAGTATATACAATATAAGCTTTGACACACGTGCCAAGGTGGTAAGATAGCGAAATGGGTTCAAAAATATTACTATTTTAAGTTTGTTCTTTTTAAAGAATTATTTTAAGAATAAACTTCAATATTAGGCTTTGGATGTCAAGGTATTAGAGTGATGATATTTGCACATCCATTTAAAATAAACACACATTCAACCTTTGTCTATGTGGCAAATTTTGGTGACTCGTCAAAAAAGAAAAATGAAAATAAAACAAAATAATCATTTTCTCACTCATCGAACATCTCTTTCCACCGCGCCATCCAACAGACGACAACTCCTCCTGCTCACAACCTTTGGTCATGACTGTTTTCATCAGCTCTGTCCCGGCGTCTTCCTCATCCACTCATGTCCTGACCATCACCGATCTCTCCAACGTCGTCGCCAACATCTGGCCTACCGTCACGATCTTCATATCATGTAACCAATACAACTCTGACGTCATCGCTCGCTAAAAACTAAATCAGATCAAACTTATTAAGCGCTCACCAAATTCTCCATCACAAGCAAGCACAAGTCATGGATCACGTCATTTTCGGGTCAATGTATTTCCTCATAATAGTAGATGTAATTGAATGTGTCTGAGAAAGGAAATAACATATAATCAATTGAAAGGCCTACAAAGACGACAATGACTACGGCAAATGCGTGGAAAGAAACATAAGATAGAGGAAATGATATTCAAGGAAGAATGAATAATGACTTTTGCTTTTGTTTTAGGGTGGTTGAAAATGTTGTTGTTGGTCGTGTTTTGGAGTAGAAGAGTGGTGAACTTACGACGAGGAAGACGAACATTGAGTCAGAGAGGAGTGAGGAAGGTGAGAGGAGAGAGAGTGATTGTTTCATTTTGACTTTTTAGTCAAAAAATATTGCCACCTAAGGATTGTAGACCGGGTTGATGCCGGCTAGGGGTGTCTATGAAACATAACTTAATGTATTATTACAGTTGCTTTAGATCCTTTTTATTTTTTAAAATAGATAGACATGTTTATTATTATAATTTTAAAATTAATAAACGATATAAATACACACGTTACTAAATATTATAACATTCATTTATATATTTATACATTAAAATTATAGTAATGAACATTTTTCGTTTAAAAAATGAAGAGATCTTAACTCAGTCGCGGTTGTTAAATATATTCAAATTCAACAGCAAGTTTAATGGGGCAGGCATAGGCGTTGGCCTTGGTCCCCCCTCCCATCCTCTTATACATATATACGGTATGCTTTAAATAATATTTCCACTTCTCGAACTCACATTTGACTAATCATATACATAAATTAATATTGTAAAAACACAGATACGCATATGTGTATGGTATATATTTTGTATGTTTGCATATATATTAAACCGTGATTTTGGTCTCTAACCATGTAAGATGCGTGTAGTCTTGGAGTAGATGAAATTACAAATACGTCTTCAAACGTGTCTTTTATTAATAACTTTATAGATAAGTTGGTTAACAGAAAACACATTTGATAATCAAAATAACTAACAATGATATATTTGACGAATCGAACTGACTAACGAAAGTCTCATTCATGTTCAATTTTATAATTTTAATATACTAATTAAAGATTAATATGATAATGTCTCACACATTTAATGATTAAAATGAATGCATTTGGATTGATCAATGTCTAAGTTGCAAATACATTTCTAATGACTCTTTTGTTGATAATTTTATAGACTAAATTGATAAAAAGAAAACACATTTGAAGATTAAATTGACTAAAAAGTACTACCCCGGTCACATTTATAAGCAAAAGACAACTTTTTTGATACATTGAATAGTTAATGTATATGACTTATAAATGTGACTGGATACATTAATTAGTCAATATATCTAAAAAGTTGTTTTTTTGCTTATAAACGTGACATGAGGGAGTAGACGTGTTTATTATTATAATTTTAATATATGTTTTTTAAAGACAAATGGCTTGTTTTTTTTCAGTAAGCATAAATGGTTGTTTACCCATTATGTATTTAGCTTAATTTTAATATACTAGATCGGTAAATTTCTAAATCAATCAAATTATTAAAGCAATAACATCAATTCCATTATTTTTACGCACACTTTCATTGCTTACCTTTTCTGGCAAAAACCAAATTTTCATTGCTTACCTAAGCAATATTGTTTGTACGTTAGCAAAACTATGTGTTGAATATATAAACAGCGCATACTGCACACTGTTTTTTTCTTTTATTTAGGTGTGAAACTGCACACATTTTTTATTTAGTGTCCCCCTGCTCACAGTTTTTCAGTCAAAATATTTATTTTATTATCAGTTTCTTAGTCACAATACTTATGTCAACTTAATATACAAAAGCAACAATAATACGGTACTTTATTTTTATATAAAATATCATATTTCGAAATTTATCTATTTCCTCCATTTGTCAACGGTTACCAATTTTGTTTAGTACTATTCTATTTTTATAAATAAACAAACAAATAAATATAAACATTAATACAAATAGCTAGAACGAGAATGACGTATACGATTACATACACATTTCCCTAACAAGTAATTCAGCTTGAATGATAAACTATATATAAATTTAATTATAAATTAACAATTTAGTGATTTTCTGTGAGCTTAAATGGAAATGTAAATCATCTAATGTAATTTTCCTATCACAAACAAATACTATATGTACATGATTTAATCTATATAATTTGTTAGTACAAAGAGTAATTTGTTTTGTGAATTTTGATGGACTAATTTATCTTTTTTAAAAAAATATTTCTGTTGTGAATTAATTGGAAATATTAACTCACTACTTCTAGAATTTTACATATGAATTTATACGTGCTGACCGTAAAACTCTGGGTATTTAAAAAGTTAAATTTCACAAACAATATTTTTTATTTGACATATATAAAAATTTAGAGTGAAGAATTATTCTGATTCTTTGCAAAAAAAATAATATTCTGATTCTAACATTTTTTTTTCATCTTAATTTAACCTTCAAGACAAATAACATTAAAATCAGTTGTTACAATTTTATGTTGATTACAAATCAATCTCTATTATGATGATAAGTAGGTGACTAATTTTTTTTCCTGAAGTAATCTGGTGATTAAAGTTCACACATTTTAAATATGGAGAAATGAGGTGTCTGAAGCTCGATCCTTGTATGTAATATGTAATATCCTTACCAATTGAGTTAAACTCATGACTGAATAGATGACTAATTTTGCTACTATTTAGGAAATATGGAAAGAAAGAAATAACAGGTTATTCAATGCTAAAGAATGCTTGACATATCAGCTAGTTGATACGATTAAGTCTCTTACCTTTATGTGGTTGAAGGCGAAGTATGCTACTCTCTCTTTCAATTACCATAGTTGATGGCTTAGTCTTTTCACTATGTTGGGCATCAACTAATGTTATTTCTTTTCATGTTTTTTGATTTTGTTTTCTGTTTACAATTTTTTGCAAATACTCTTGTAACTCTTGCTTTTCTTAGTACACCTTGTATTAGGAAGGACGTTTTGATTGGATAATATATTTTATTTTAACCTCTCTAAAAAGAAAAGAATAGATAACTAATTTATCCCCCACTATAAAATTATCATTAAGTTTGGATCGGAGTTCAAATTTCAGACACTTCCCTAATTTATCTTTACAAATTTGGCTATTAAGAAATTGTGTGACTTAGAACGTTCACTTAAAAATTTATTGACGTCTATATGTTTGTAATTCTGTTGGCAAAACAGTTACTGTACACGTAGCAATAAAGACTTGCAAGTAGAATATACCAACAAAAAAGAATTATTATTTTTATTGTATCTTTATTACATGAGTTACTATCAAAAACTTGTGAATTCGTTTTCGTTATTTATTGGAAGTATTGCATGCGTTATTTCATTATCTTAGTTGACAACTGTTAATACAACATGGATGAGAATTCGGGTTCGGATCCTACCAGGCCACTTCTCTCCGCCATACACGACGGTCGGACCACCAAAATCATCCGCCGGAATTCGGTTAACTCTCTCAGATCAGCTTTCCTGTCCACACTTCCTGATAAGGTCCGTTCTAGCATTGATTCTGAGTCTCCTTTCGATGTTGATCTCTCCAACGCCACCGCTTTAAGCCAAGGTCCCTCCTCTCTCTATCTCTATATATATGTGTCTGACACAGACACGACACTAATACATATAATAATAATAAGAGAAAATGAATCACATGTGTAAGTAGCAGTCGTGTCAGTGTCAGACACATACACATATACAACCTGACACCTCTTTGATCAGAGGTGTCAGTGATGTATAGTGTATGTATTTATGAATGATGAAGTTGAATAATTATTTTATGAAGGTGTTATAAGGTTGAATTTATGTGTGTAGGAGAGAAAGAGTACTATGAAAAACAAATTGCTACACTGAAATCGTTTGAGGAAGTGGATGCTGTGGTGGAATCTGACTGCATTGATGAGGATGATAAAGAAGAGCAGGCACAACAAGAAAGAGCTATGAAGATTTCAAATTATGCAAATGTTGTTTTGTTGATATTGAAGGTATATCTATCATATTTATGTATTAATTTCATGTATTAGATTTCAAGTTTGCAGTCGCCAGATTCATATGTTTGGATTCAATAAACAGTTATTATACATATTAACTGATTTTCAAAAAAGTGATTTTGAATTTAATTTGATTTTGTATTGATTCGTTTACAATTGAGTATAAAGTTTATTGATTTCTGTTTGGTATTTTCATTTAAAAAGCTATTTTGATGTTAAGTTTGATATAAAATTTTGTGTTAATTTTTGACATAGGACAAAAGCTACTTTTTGTCACTTTTCAGTTTAACTAAAGTTTGGAAGAAAAATTAACTTTATGTAATTGTGGTTATAGAATGATTCATTTTTAAACTTGTGACTTGTGAGAAGAATCAATCACTAGAACTTTTTGGCTGCTTGGATTGCATGTTTGTTGTTTTGTTATCAATATTATTATATATTATATATACTTGCTTCTGGTATAGTCCTTTTGTGAATTATTTTTATTTTTTTGTTGAAAAGGAAAAGAGCTTTTGTGAATTAAGTAAAATAATATACGTGTTGATGTGTAGTCATATGCGACGGTAAGGAGTGGATCTATAGCTATTGCAGCTTCAACTTTGGATTCTCTGCTTGATCTAATGGCTGGTGGTATACTTTGGTACACTCACATAGCAATGAAGAACATAAATATCTATCAGTATCCCATAGGAAAGCTGAGGGTGCAGCCAGTAGGCATAATTGTTTTTGCTGCTGTCATGGCCACACTTGGTGAGTCAAATTTGACTTGAACTACATTCCTATCCCCTATGTTGTTCATACAAAATTTTGAACAAAATTTGAAATCAATTTCTAAAACGTATAGTCCTTATTTACTGAGTTTAAGGAAATAATTCAGCTTTGGGTTATAGCTGATGACAGGTTATGTACAGAATTTATAAAATGATGACAGAAATTGAACTTAATTTTATTCATGAAAGTTCTGAATAAAAGTGAACATCAACATGTTATGAAGTATTCTTTTAAATATCAGGGGTTAATCTGACATTCCCACTGCTTCTAAAATTACATCATTTAATAATTTTTGACAATATTGGTACATTGACATGTAAAACATAACATGATACATTGAATCTATTTTGCTACAGGTTTTCAGGTGTTATTCACGGCCGTAAAGCAATTAATAGAAAACAGTCCTAGTGAAAAGATGACATCTGAACAACTAATATGGTTGTACTCTATCATGATATTTGCAACTGTGGTGAAGCTTATACTCTGGCTTTACTGCAGAAGCTCGAGAAACAAGATTGTCCGTGCCTATGCAGATGTAAGTCTCTTCTGATGTTTGCTTCATTGATTAAGTCAAAGTAGAATTTAACAGTAAAAAACATGTCAACATGCAGGATCACCACTTTGATGTGGTAACAAATGTAGTTGGATTAGTTGCGGCTATTCTTGGTGATAAATTTTACTGGTGGATTGATCCGATAGGAGCTATTTTGCTTGCAATTTACACTATCTCAAATTGGTCTCGCACTGTCATGGAAAATGCCGGTAACTCAACAAAATTTCAAACATATAAAATGTTACAATATGCATATATTCTTGTTGTTTTAAATATTGAACAGAATTATATACATAATTAACTTTTGCTCCGGTAAGGTCAAAAAGACATATCTTAATAACAATAAAAAGATTTAAAATTTAAGATGTAAATGCAATTGGTTAGCTTATAGTTTGTTTTTTTGTCATTTGTATGTGAATATACTTTTGTACTTATTCTGATTTCCTTTACAGTTTCACTGGTGGGACAATCTGCACCTCCTGAAGTTTTGCAGAAGCTAACATATCTCGTTATAAGGCACCCTGGAATTCAACGTGTTGACACTGTCCGCGCATATACATTTGGTGTTTTATATTTTGTGGAGGTCTGTTGAATTTCACAGAATCAATTTATAGGAGCATTAACTACACCAAAACACTAACTCCATTTATCCAAAAAAATGGTTATACAACACAAGTCCTGATTTATATAAATTTAACTTGCCATTCTCTATTAGCATTCACAAATTACTGATATGAATCTAATCTTTTTGTTACTGTTCTAAAGAAATGTGCTTAATGGATCCAGTTAGGTTTCTCTTATTGTGTACATAACACTTGGAGTATCCGATATTACATTTTGAACATACTTGTGACGAGTTCAATTTCTCTTGCCTAGTTAGCTTTGATTGTCAGTACATACATATCTTGTCATGACAAAGATAGGATAATTTTCTTTTACTAGGATTTAGTCTTACAAACCTCACATACTAATGTTCATGTATGCTATATTCACATAAGCGCACCAAACATAATATCACAAAGATAAGAAGATTTTATGTCTCATCATTTGGATTTGATTTTGAGCAGGTAGACATTGAACTGCCAGAGGAATTACCGTTAAAAGAAGCACATGCCATTGGGGAGACTTTACAAATAAAGCTTGAGAAACTTCCGGAAGTTGAGAGGGCATTCGTTCATCTAGACTTTGAGTGCGATCACAAACCAGAGCACTCAGTTCTCAGTAAACTACCCAACAATACGTAAGCACGTTTTACCGGTCTGTGCATAAGAAACGCATACTTTTTTAATTGAGTCTTCACCAATGATTTCTTCGTGAAGAGCAAAACTGTAAAAGAGAACGATCCAGATGGTTGCTTATATGGAAGTTGATAATGCAACCGAACTTCGAGTTACTTTTCATACAAATACATTCTGTAATGCGAGCAAGTTACAAAGTTTTCAATGTTTCATTAGTTCTATACTTCATTTTGGAATCACACATGATGTATTTAAGGTTACTTGTCGTGTTGTATCCTTAATAATATATAAATGCCTCAGTTTTTCGGATACATTCCATTTATGATTCGGTTTTTGTGATTGTCACACAAAAGCAAAGATGGCTAATTTTAAAAAGGGGGAATATGATGAATAACGTGAAAAGCATGGCTTCAACTTGCAGATGCAACTAACTTTTGCAGCCATTTACATCCACAGATTTGAGAAAAATTATTACTCATTTGAGCCTCAATTGATTAATTGATACTTGTATTTCCCCTTTTTCATATTTCTCAGAAGATAAAGATCATCTTACTATAGTATATTAAAAATAATGTACACACAACAACAAAAGCACTTTATTTTATATATTGTTCCAACCATGACAGTGCATAATTAAAAGTTAGATACATCATCTGTGCATCTCTCATACCCTAGACATCTTGGAAAAACAGTTTGATACATACACATCCATTGAGCATATTGAAGTAAAATAATATATTTCTAAGCAGGCAAGAAAGCTCTTCCAGGCTGACGATTAGCCAAAGGTCCATGGCAGCCAAGAACCTGAAAAATACAGGAAAGTTTTCAGTCAATTGCCTCATCCATCCAAAAATATGGTGAAATCTCCAACCTCCCTCATTGGATTAGAAAATGCAATTGAATCTATTGTTCCTTTTCAAAGCTTCATCTATCTATAAATAAATTGATATCATGTTTCAAATACTAACCTTTGCATTTACCCCATCCTGCACAATTCTGTTCTCAGATTTCAACTTTAAGTATTCAGCATGACTCAACTTTGTAAATCCCCTAAAAATTGAGAACAATCAAGTCAGCACAAATTACTACTACATGAAATTGGAATTGGTTTAAAATTAAGGCAAGACAAGTTCTACCGCAGACGTCTTATACTCGAAATTTCAGACAATTTTCAAGTACTTTAGTATGAAGTATGAACATCTATGTAGAACTCGCCGTATAAACAAAAACATGCATGCATAATTATGAATTAAGAAAATTAATAAGCAAAAAAAGATAAAAATCTAAAATAAGAAAGCCAACAATACTAAAAAGTACGTACCACTTTCTACTAACAATAATCTTCTGACGCCCAGGGAACTTAAACTTAGCACGACGAAGAGCCTCTTGAGCATGATCACCATTCACACTCTTACACCTAACAGACAACAGCACCTGACCAATACTAACCCTAGCACAAGTCCCTAACGGTTTCCCAAACGCACCTCTCATCCCCGTCTGCAACCTATCCGCCCCAGCACACGATAACATCTTATTAATCCTCAACACGTGGAAAGGATGAACCCTCACGCGCAAATGAAACGCGTCTTTTCCAGCAAACTTCGACATGTACTTGTTGCACGCAATTCTTGCTGCTTCTAATGCTTCACTCGATACATTTTCCTTCTCCCATGATACCAAGTGGACGCAGAAAGGGAACTCATCTACGCCTTTTTTCTTCGCTCCTACGTCGTAGATTCGGATTTTTGGATCAGGTACACCGCGGCAGAAGCGTGACTTTGGATATGGCTTGTTCTTTATTTGCCGATAACATCTCGCTGGTCCTAAAAATTATAAAAATTTTATTCTACCGTTAGAATAATTAGAGTTGTATTATTTAAACATAAAAATCCAGATACAAACATCTTACGTGACGTTATATATGTTAATAAAAAAATACACACAAAATCAATAGGACACCATGTTTGACATCAAAATTTCATTGTCGAAATATATTTTTGGAATAGTTAATATGAAATTTATTTGAAGATTTTGAATTAATGAGAAAATTTTGAGAGAATAAAAGAAAGAGAGAGGTTGTTTAGTTGCTTACTTCTTCCCATGGTAGATTTTTTTGTGTTGAAACTGAAAAAAATTGGATTGAGAAAAGTGAAAGGTTGGTGTTCCTTTTATACCTTTCCATTGGCGCGTTTGGTTTGTGTGCTTACGTACTGGATTACGTCATGTATTAAGAAAGTGGGACATAGCTAGACCCGTTTCCGGCCCAGAATATTTGAGAAAGTGGGTTAGCTTGTTGGACCCGGGTTCTTTTGAGGCCTGCCACCAACAATACCCCACCGACATTTTTTTAACCAGAGAAAAAATATTATAAGTAATTAAAAATGGATTTGAAGGATATATTTAGTAACTCTAAACAAGTTTTGTGCTAATAGCTCGTCACATAATCACATATTAGCTCACGTTGGTGATTAATTACATTTTAATTTTTTTTATTATATAAATAAAGTTTAGGTGAGTTGGACTCCGGGACTCATCAGAGTCAGAGCAGACACAAAACTCTAATATACATATTTACATTTCACCCACTCAAGAGGCCTTCATGCTTGTAACAGAAATTGAATCTACGATCTTGTGGATGAGTCAACTTCTGATCAACTGAGTCAACAATCAATGACTATATTATAAAGTTATTGGTATGTCGCTTTTGATAAACACAAGACATGTAGATGTAGCTGTATTTGATAAGAGAAGTTGTAATACAACAAAATGAGATGCACTCGACAGTTACTGGTAGAAGTAAAACATACAAATAGAGGGTTGAGTAGGATTTTTGCTATTAAATTTTTGGCATGTAACCAAACGTTGCTAGTAATGCCAATTGCCAATGGATGGCGGTTTACTATTAAAATCTTCTCATTTATTGAAATCGTTTTCCATACAGATAACTTGTACTCATTACTCTTATTTGTAGATCATGCAATAGGAGTGTCCCTTATCTTTTCATGCATGTTATGTCAATTTCGTGTTTAATAAGTTTACCAATATCTTCCCTCAAAAAAGTTTATCAATATCTCCATCCTAGGGTGTTGGGTGCATTTAACCAAACAAGGATTAGATGTAACTAAGATATTGGAAAAACCAAAGTGACACAAGAAAGAAATCAATTTTGCCCCTCGTGTCATAGGCAGGAAAACTATTTTCATCAATCCTTAGCTTTGGGCACACATATTAAAATATGCTAAGAGTTTCGATAAGATTAGATTTTTTTTTTTGAAGGATAAGATTAGATGTTTTAAACCCTTAATTCATCAAGTAAAAGTAAAATTCATTAACTTGGATCCTTAACCCATGGTCGGTGACTCGGTGTATATGAAAAGATATGTGTTTAGAGAGATCAACTTCTTAAATAATTCTCAATTCTTTTAAGAAGTTAGTTTCTGCAGTTGCGCATAGATGATATTTTGATTTAAAAATAAATAAATATAAAATTCATTTAATTCATGATTTTGGTTTATGTAAGGGTACAAAGGGGAAAATATCATTAATTGCACCTTGATTTCATAAAATAACCAACATTTTGGTATTAAAGAAAGCAAAAAGTAAGTTGAATTGACATATTTTGTAAACTCAATAGCATGAGGATGTGATCGTAAGAGATCCCTTCCGATTTAACCGGAGGATATGAATTCAAATCCAATTTTAAGAATGATTCAGTGGTAAATACATCAAAATCAAAAGATTAGTCTTTACCGTCGATACTCGTTTCGCGCACACAAAAAAAACATATATTTTGTAA
>Ga0315915_1008580_pt1 | contig 11901 bp, 6 predicted proteins | sample MpolbnodulesMG_FD_207738 | JGI IMG/M metagenome (GOLD analysis project Ga0315915, IMG submission 207738) | Medicago polymorpha root nodule microbial communities from Los Angeles, California, United States - branched nodules | ecosystem: Host-associated > Plants > Roots > Nodule | place: USA... | reverse complement strand
CTTTGAAAAGATTTTGGGTTCGGGGGTTAGTTACATAAAGGGAAGGTGTTAGCACCCTTTATGTCCGTAGTACTCTACGGGAACCTCTTGGTTTTATTTAACGTTTTGTGCTACAACTTGCTTATTTTGAAAAAAAAAGAATTAAAGTGGTAAAGGAAGAAAAAGACCTACTTATCTACATTTTTTATTGATTTGGAAGGACGAGTGTCCTTTGCCTACGTACCCGTGAGGGATCAAAACCTCGTAGTTCGGGGTAAAAAATTGACGTTTGATTTGTTTGGTGTTTTTTATTAGTTTTGAAAAAAAAGTTTTGAAATGAAAAGTCAAGTGGCAAAATAAATTTGTTTGTGTTTTTTATATTAAGGGAAAATGACTTGAAATATGATTAAGATTGATTGCAATTTTGATTTATGAAAGAATAAAAAATAAAGAGGTCACTTGATTTGAGATCAAGGTTTATTGTAAAAAATGTTTTTTGTGATTTTGTTATTTGCATGTTTTTGTTGTTCGTTTTTTTGAGATATAACTAAACTAAAATTGAAAACTAACGGAGCAAGAAAATAAAGCGTAGGTACCTCATGGTGGTGTTGGACCATCGCGAGGACCTTTATCCTAAGCTAGCAACAAAATAAAAGGGCATACACACACGCACACACCCATGTACCTAAATCTATTACATAAAACCTATTATACATTCTACGGTCTGCGATAAAATAAATGACGGAAATACTTACATTTTGAACCTAATTTACATTCTAAAGTTCCGAGCCAAGAAAAGAAAACGAAAATAGATAAATGAATTACATTAAAACCTAAATACACATTCTAAAACCCATGCTACGAATTAAATGAAAACTGAATGATAAATATGCACCCTAAACCAATAAATTTCAAAGAAGAAACGATAAAAAATGCAAGAGAAATTTAAAATGCATGAGGAAAGAGAAATAAAATAGAATGATACAAAAGGGGGGTGCAGTCAGTAGCCAGGGGGGTGTGCAGAAAATGGATAAAGAAAAGAAATTGGGCTTGAGGAACCCGAACCGGGCCGGTTTATTGAGTGCTGGGTCGGGTCGAAAATGAAATGATCTCGGCCGTCAGATGAATCAGACAGCTCATATCTGATCAAGGATCGGGGCATCAGGGGCCCTTAGATTTCGATCGAGGCGCATGGGAGGCGAGAGTGCACGGCAGAACCATGCACCCACGTGCGTTGGATAACGTGAGCCTATATAAAGGCTGTGAGAGAGAAATCCCTCATTTTTCCATTGTCTTTCTCTCTCTTCTCTTTCTCAACGAAAAAAGAAGCTTTCTTCTCTCTCCTTTTTCTTCTTCTTCTTCGATGGAGAAAACGGCGGCGGCTGGGAGTCCGACGCGGTGGTCGACCGAAACCAAAGGGCGGCGCCGCCGCGTCGGAGCTACAAAGCTCCTCTTTTTTTTAAAATTTTTTTCGGTCCCTACTCTATTTCTCACCCTCTTTCTGTTTTCACCCTAGGAATCAAGGAAAGTAAACCATGCCTCTTAGATTTAAAGAAAAACTTTGAAAAATAGTTACCTCTTTGAGTGATTTGTGTGGCGACGGTTCTGTTTGGAATCGGCTTCTCTGCGTAGGTGTCGAGATTACCACCTTCTGTTCTCCTTTGTGCGTGTGTGACTGTGTGTATGTCGATGCGTTTTGCTGTATGATTCGAGACTTGGCTTTGCGTTAACGGTGGAATCGAAGCTATTGCGGTTTCTTTTGATATTTGTTTGGCTGTTTGTATGTTTCTGTGTTGTTGTGAATTGCAGGTTTACGATTGAGGATTTGTCTTTTCTGTGTGTTGTGCAGGTTCTATTTATAGTAACATGGTTGTGGGCTAGGTTTTGAACAGAATTTCCTGGCTTGGGGAGAAGGAAACAAATATGTTCCTCAATTTGGGATGCAGATGAACCGGAAGTGGATGAGGCTGAGACAGCCTGTATGAGGCGTTTGATTTTGGATTTGGACGAAAAATAGGACTATTTGATATGGACAAAATAAAAATTAAAAAGATGAAGACTAAATAATAAAAGTATTGAAAGTTTAATTAAAAAAAGAAAAAATAAATACTTTTATATACAAAATTAACGTTATCTAAAAAATAAAAGATGGAAATTAAAAATACGATAAAAACAAAAATACAGAGAGAAGAGGGCCCGACTCGGAACTATAATGAGGTATTTTAAAATACCTCTCTGCCGAAATTTTCACTGAAATTCAGAGATTGATCAGGTTAAACTGCGTATGAATGTAGGGTCCAACGACACGTGTCAGTGACATCTTGGGTCAAAAATTGGGGTATGACATCGATCTTGAGCTTTTTATGGCGCGTTGGTTGTCTGAGGAAGACATTGTTGCCTTGGTTCTTGGCTTGCTTGATGTGGTGTTTCATTTTATATTATGAGTTTATATGTCCTCTCGCTTGATTGATGGCGGGATAGTTTGATTATCTTATCGAGTTCATTTATCCTCTTCCACTTTTGAGATGACATGAGCAAAAAGAAGGTTTTAAAGAAATTGATGGTTGCTCCTCCCGCTGAGGAATATCGTTTTTCGGTTACTGACGATCTTTTGGGAACACCGTTAATTTACGTTGGTGACATTTCCCCGAACCCCCAATTTGTTTGGATTGATGACGCGGGGACCACGCACTAGGAAATGCATATTCCTTCGTACTAAATTTAAAGGAATATAGGCCCCCATGTACAGAAAATTGTTAAAAAATGTGTGTTTTTGAATCCCATTCTCTCCCTCCAAGAAGCATATGTTCGCGAGGTTGAATATTGCCTCCTCTAAACTGCATCCAACTCGACGACTTTTTTTAGGGCATTCTAGCTGGCATCTCTTCGCTTGGAAATGATCGTGACCATGCGTCCCTTCTTCCACAGATTTAATTTATAGAGGTCGATAAATGATTGTGGTAATGCTAGTTGTTTTCCTTAAAGAATACGAAGAAAATATTTGAGATGTTTGTGGACGTTGTTCGCAGCTTCAAAAATATGATTTGGTTCATCCCAAGATGCCTGCTGCAATTTCAACTTCGATGGAGACAACAGTTATGTGAAATGATGTTTCGGCTAAAATTTCTAACAATGTTGGGGCACCCGTTACTAAGGAAGTGCCCTTGTTCCCCTGTATTGGATTAAAGACCACTTTAATATCAAATCGAATGTGTTTTTTTTTTCTTCCTTTGATAAGTATGAAAATTTATTTATGCGGTTTGGTTCAATTTGATTTTAAAAAAGTGTTTGGAAATTCAATCCAAGGAGTTTTCACAAACATCATTCGACAATATTCGGTTTTGTGAGCTTTTTCGATTTTTTTTGGATTGATTTAATTTGAATTTGAACACGCTAACACCAACCATTGTTGTGTTTTTTGCCAAAGACCCGCTTTATTGTTTTTTACTCCCTCCCTTTTTCAAGTGTCATTTTAGAATAGTACAATCAAATTAAGGAACTTGATTTTTAGAGTTTTTTTTCTTTTCAATTATACTCTTATTTTAATCTACCAGTAAATTAATATTTCTCCTTTCTCACATAACAAACAAGCTATACATTCTTTATCTTTCCAAGAAAATCCTTTTTTTGGCACACACTATGTTTCTTTCCCAAAACAAACAATTGTCAATTTATATTGATGATGCTTCCCTCTAACCCCCCTTCTTCTTCCCGTTAAAACTAAACTTTCCCTCCAACTCCTTTGGCCAAAGTTTCGGCTCCAAATATAACTTCAACAAATACTATATTCACACTCCGGTGTAATTTGAATGGTGAGATTACCTTTTTGGGAGATCTATAGAATTTCAATTCTTTATAGATTCAATATTTTAAGCAACAATTTTTTTTTCAAATATATAATATTAATTAATTTTATTGAAAACGAATAAGCAAAGTAATAGTAATTAAAAATGAGTATAATTGACAAATTATATTCTTAAACTATCAAAACAGCGGAAAATACAAAGATAAAATCCGTAATCAAGCTACCCTAAAAAAACGGATGGAGTATATTAGAATAAGGTGAAATATTAGCATCACATTCTAACATATATTACTCATTTACTTGCATGAAATTTAGCCGGTAAAAAAGAGTTTGTTAAAAATGATGTGTGAAAGAGTATGTTGCTATTGTTATTTTAAAATAATATTTGTAGCCGGTAAAAAAGAGTTTGTTAAAAATGATGTGTGAAAGAGTATGTTGCTATTGTTATTTTAAAATGATATTTGTGATAGCCAACTTGCCAAATGATTGTGAGTTGTTGTATACTAGATAGTATAAATGTTTAATTATTTAGGATTTTGGATTTAGGTCCAATAATAAAAGAACCGATGTGCTACACCGAGACTAGTTGCAAGCCTAGTAGCATATGTACAATAAAGACGGCTTAATGGTCTTTTGTTTTTCAATTATTTTTTATCATCATTATTTTTTTAGAAATTAAATTAGTTCATTCAAATTGACCTTAAAAAAAAGCGCACCTTCAAATTTTAAACCAATACTACTAGATCAATCTAAGTAAGTTTTCATCGTTATTATTATGATTATTATTATTATTCGTGGAAAGACATTTTTTAAAAGAGAGATCCTCTAAAAATAAGGTAAAATAGATAAAATTGTAAATATAATCTATATTAATGGTGAAATTAGAAGTGAAAAAGTCATCTCAAAATCATGCTCTCTCTGGTCACAATTATATGAATTATTCCCTTTTCAGATTCATTAAATAACTAATGTATTTTAACCATATTATAGTTCAAATACATCAATTTTTCAATGAACCCAAAAAAATGATATTTGCTTATAAATATGACTAACAAAAGTATGCCTTTTCGATCGTTAACGATTTCGCGCAACCACCAAACCAACTTTATATCTCTGATTCACTCATGTATTTCTAATCAAGATTGAGAGACTAATATTGAGTTATGAGATATACTTAAAGATATTGATTAATTATAAACATGTTTTTTTCATACTGTTATAGATTAGACATTTTACTATATGGTTATCAAGCTCAATTATTTGTGTTTGACCACGTTGGTTGGATGTTTTTGTTTGGTAGGTGTGGAGTTAGGAATTTGGACTCCACTCATCACAAGAAGAATCTCACATTTGCACATTTATCCTTTAATTGAGATCAAACAATCAAATTAAAAAAAGGAGATTTTAATTTTTTTCCTAAAAAAAAAGAGAGATTTTAATTTTATAATTTAAGATAACGAACTTGAACACAGACCATGCAATTTTGATTCAATAGTCACTGATATTCCAAATGCATGGAATGAGGAATCCCAATATAGAGGAGACATTACAACAACAAAAATGTAGATTTTAATTTTTATAATTTAAGATATTGAACTCGAACATAAACTGTCAAATCTTGGCTGAACAGTCATCAATATCTGAAATGCAAGAATTCCAACTGCAAAGGAGTAGATCCGTGAAGTGTGACAAAGCTGAAGAGGGTGGACAATTTACTCTATAAATTAATTTTGATAAACTTCAATCACAAAATCAAAAAAAGAAATAAATAAAATGTCATGTAGTTTTGTAGATTATGTATTATCATTTTATAAATGATAATAATTTTTAGGCTTAATAGTAGTTTTAACCCCTTAACTTTCTTAAAGTTGCGATTTTGGACCCCTAAGAAAAAAAATACAAAACCTCCCCTAAGTTTTGCACATGTGGCAGTTTTGGCCCCCAAGGCCAATTTTGACTCGGTCTACGCTGACGTGGCACCCTAAGTGAGGCGCCACGTGTTATTTTTTAATTTTTTTTCGACCTTGGGGGGCCAAAACCGCTACAGTTGCAAAACTTAGGGGGCGGTTTTGTAGTTTTTTTTCTTAGGGGGCTAAAATCACAACTTCGTGAAAGTTAGGGGCGAAAACTGCTATTAAACCTAATTTTTATGTATTATTAGTGTAATTATTATTTATTTTCTTGGGTCAAAGCGTAAAATGTTTTAACTCCCAAGATATTTTGTGAGAACATGCCACTAATTCCACGAAAATAGCCACATGAATAAAACTATTTTTTTTTCCAGTTGAGAATGTTAAGGTAAGGCTTAATTGACTAAGTAAGCATGATGAGTCATAGTTAGCTTATTTAGGAAATGACAAAAACATGTGGAAACATCATTTTTGGATGGACTTAGTTAGAATTAACTTTTGAAATAAAATAAAACTCTAAAATTACAACATAACAAGCCATTTTTTTAATATATATTATAGATAAGACACTAGCATGAAAACTAAAACAATAAGGAGAAATAGTAAGAACACATGAATAAGCATGGCAACAGAACCCATACCCGTGGTTATCCATTTGAACCAAATCCAATTTGACGGGTTTTTCCCGTTTTGGCTGGGATGAGTTTGGATTTTTCCCAATTTCAAAACACGTGTATGGGACGGGTAACAAATATATAGGTACTCACCCCGAACCCATACCCAAACCCATCCCGAATGCAGAAAACTACTTTATGTTAATACGCCATGTTATTTTCTTTTATAATTGTCGTGTTATAAAAACTACCATTGATATTTAAATGAGCAACTAAATCAATTGGTCTAATAAATGTTAAAGTGAACATATTGTTGGATAATGCATTACAATATTTCTCTTGGGGTTGCAAAAAACTTCTATTTTTTATTAAAAAAAATTATTTAATGCGGGAACGGGGATATGGCGGGGATACCCGAACCCGTCGGGGGCGAGGGTGAGGTTCAATTTCTCTTCTCATCCCTGTTGGGTATGGAAAGGGTAACAAGTAAGTATATGAGAACCGGATATAGGAACGGGGATGCAAAACTCGTCCCTACCCCACCACATTGTTATGCCTGCACACAAAAAGTATGAGAGATAAACGTGCTACTAATAACATTTATCTAATAGACTGACATTGTATTTCTTTTAGTTTTACAAAGAACATTAACCCGCTTATTAAGACACTAGCTAGTAGCTACTATTCTTAATAAAAAAAATACTAGCCACTAGGCATGTATTTGGATACTCTCCATGAAATTAACAAAATTAAACAAAAATAATTTAGTCACATCAATTGATATTTATTTAATTTTATTTCCTTTTATTTCTTTAGTTTTGTCTGTGCGCTAAAATATTTTTATTTGAATTTGTGTCCAAGTAAGTATTTTCTCTAGTAATATGTTAGCGCCCGAATTATAGATAAATTCAATTTCTTTTTCATTAAAATACTAGTTGAAACGGAGAAGATGCCCATGATAAGAAAAAGGAAACGGAGAAGATTAAAATGTACTTCATTTGTTTTAAAATGAATGTCGTTTAAAGTTTTTAAACACATAAAAAAAATAGTCTTTATGGTCTTGTATATAAATATTTTTTTCTTTTCAGATTCATCAAATAATTGATAAATCAGTTATTCGATGAATCTGAAAAAAGAGCATTTCATCCAATCACATTTATAAAAAAAAAATATTTCTTTTTTCGGTGACATCTAGGGTGAACCACCAACTAAGTGGTTCATAGTGAACCATGAATAAAAACCATCATATTTTGTTGTTCTACCAGATCTTACGATGTACACCACACACAATGATTTTTTCTTCTTCCTACTATCTCCTCTCATGTACAACCAACGCCATCAACCCTCAAATCACCATCTTCTAAGTTTTGAATCTTGATTTATTTTCTCTAGAAACAGTAAACCCATCTCAAATTCAAGTAATTATAAAAGTTTACTATTTTTTCTTTTAAAATTCTTATTTTGTGATTTTGGTATAATCCTTAAAAATGATTATCGAATATACTTACAACATTACCCTTAATTTCATCCAATTTAAAACGCTTCTCTCTTAAAGATTCAGTAAAAGATATATACTTATATCATTACCCCTTGCTTACATGCATTCTAGCAATGATTTATTAATTTAAACTAGGATTAATATGAAAGAAGAATCTTCATATTTGAAAGGATTTATGAGGACAACGGAGGTTGGAGGCCAGCAGTTCTCCATGGGCGCACCAAGTAGTTCAACAAAGTTTCTTGTTGGCAGTTTGGATACAATGTTATGGTCTTGTATTGGTAAATTATATCGAACAGTAACACATATTGGACAAATACCCAAAAATTAAACCAAGAGAAAAGCCTAGCAAATTCTAACGAAAGTTGGGGTAGTCAAGGAAAAATCCATCAACAAAAGCACATGTTCTAACAATTGAATTTCTTCTCTCTTTACTTTCTTTTTATTATATTCCTAATTTCCACGAAATCCCTTTTGTTGGATTAGAGTGTGTGATCCTGCTCTGTAATATGTCATGAGTTTTTTTTTATAAAATTGATTGGTCTGTGATTGTTAACGTTATCACCATTTCGTCTGTTAAGACTACGGATTTAAAGATTGAAGGAATATAAGGAATAAAGAGGAGGGGAGGAAGAGGAGGACAGAGGAAAAAGAGAAGTGTAATTCAGCGTATATGGTGTATAATAAGATATATGAACTCAATTAATCTAATGACTCTTGTTGTTATTCATGGTGGTCCACTAGTGAGGGACTTAATTGAACCCTCACCCTAGAATCCACCTCTTTTTTTCAAATTTATTGAATAACTCGTGTATCTAAACTATATTATAGTTTAAATACATAAGTCGTTCAATGAACCTGAAAAAACAATATTTGATTATGAACATGACTAGAAGGAACATTTGCTTATATATGAAAGTGGGAGAAGTACAATGATTAAAAGAAAAAGAATAATCATTTTTATCAAATCATCCATAGCAACTATTAGTGTCTTTTCTACTATCATAAATATAAAGTGACATTAATTTTTATCAACTAGTAATGTTTTGGAAGTAACATATATAGTGAAACAATTGAAAAATATGTATTAATATTGCATAAAAATCAAAAGTGACATTAATTTTTTTTCAAAAAAAAATGATTTTAATTTTTTTTTACTAAAGTGTCACTAGTTTTAAAATGGAGACAGTAAATTAATCTTCTTATTCTTCTTCGATCAATTTCAATTCAACCAATGCAATGTATGTGGGTTGTTAATTTCTTCATTGCATATATAACAGGTTTTTTTGGTCAGGTAAAATTAATAAATGGTGTGTCCAGAGTTCGAACTATGATCTTGCATATATTATGCAATTTTCTCATCAACCGAGTTAAACTCACAAATACTATCTTTTTAAAAAATTAATACTCCCTTTGTTCCTTATTACAAGCACCCTTGGATAATTTCATACATATTAAGAAAAGTTTGTAGAGTAGTTCATGTGTCTAATTTGTGTGTGAACTTTACTAAATTATCCTTTGTTATACGTGTGTTTAATTTAACTTTTCATATTCCAATGTAAGTTAGTAGTATTAATTAAGGACACGTTTAGGGAAAAAAATGCACGAAGTAATTTGTATAAGGCTTATATTTAGGGACTACTTTTTTTTAAAGGAGACTTATAATTGTTTATTTAAATGCACTATTGTTATTTTTTTTTATAGATTGAAGGCAAATTAATGTTTAGAATAACACATAGAGTTATGTTATTTGAACAACTCTTTGTTAGAACGACTTGTTAGACAATCAAAATATAAAAAAGAATGAAGTATTGACGCAAAAATCGAAATAGTAGAAAGAAAAAAATAAAGAATACGATATGAGAAAAATTTGTCAGCTGTTCAAAAATAGTTGTTCAAAATTCAATTATTATTTCTCTATTACGAGTAACTCGAATGAAGAAGGTAAATTAATGCTCATAAATCATAACCAACGCCCAGAGTTAATGAATAAGGTGAGTAAATTGAAATGGAAAAACACCTAGAATTAACGAGTAAATTTTACTGAATTAATGTCCAGAATTAATGTGCAGAATTAAAGTCAAGGATAAACATTTTATAAAACTATAGAAAAAAGGTAAAAACGAAGAAACTATAAACTCCCTTGAAAAAACACTAGAAATCACAATTAAACGACAAATGTGATATCTTCCAAGCATGTTAACTTAATAAAATTATAGGTCATGCAGACCAGTGTCTTTTGTCATTGGTTAAGTATACTAAAAAAGGAAGTTATTATAATTTTTTTTTGACTTTTTATAAATTAATTACATGATTTTTAATACAATAACTACTGTATAATTTTCTTTTTAATATCCATAACCAATGTTCCATGTCACGTGTTAACATTTCCCTAAAATTATTTGACAACAACTAAGTTTTCTAACCATTTATAAATCCCTTTTTTTTTAAAGATATATAAATCCGGCTTAAACATTGAAAGTATACAATCTTGTTGTTTCAAAATGAGTACAAAGTTTGTTAATTTTCCCACTTTTTCTGAGGAGGAGAAATTCAATTTTTTTAGGATTTAATTTTTTTCAATTTAGAATTTCATTTTATTCATGTAAAAATTAATTACAAGGTTTTATGGACAACAAATACTACTATCATTTTATTTATTTTTAAAACATTAATTTTAAGTTTGTCAAGAAAATTTAATTGTTCATCTTATCAATTAAAACAACTTTTAAGTAAAAAAGTTAAAGTAAATTTAATTAGTCAGTAATAATAATTAATAAAATGCTATTTACTTTATTAGGTTTAGTATACATGTCATTTATTAAGTTAACATGCTTGGAAGATATCATAATTTTTTGGACGAAAAAAATCATAAAAGGAGTAGACAATTCATATAATTTTTTTCTTAATTTTCAAAAATTCATAAATATAATTACATTATAATTTGAGGCTGACTTTGTAAATACACAAATAATATCACATAAAACTACTGAGGAGGTAGCGCATCTTTAATTTTGGCCGATGAATAAACTATTACTCCATAAAATTCCTAATTATAAATAGTGAAATGATATTTGAACAACCATTTTTTGATAACTTTTGTGACAACTTTATCTCTCATTACTCACATTTTATTTTTACTTTCTCTCTCTATTGCTTTGATTTTTGTGCCAACACTCATATTTCTTTGTATATTTAAGTTGTCCCAAGGGTTGTCAACAAAAATGGTTGTTCAAATAACACTCCTCTTATAAATAAACTTCTTTTGGAAGAAAAAAATTGTTGGTGCGGGGAAGTCTTTATTCACCATAAGGACAATATAAACATATAGGTAGTGAAATACTTTTGTTTTTCATGATCTTTTAATGAATTCATGTTAAATTAGTGTTCTAATTTGTTGCTGTGATTCTGGTTATACTCTTTTCTCTGAATTCATTATTTTCATGTGCTAAATAATATATTATCCCTAAATATAAACTCATATTCAAATAACTAGATGCACTTTTTATTTTTAAATATAGCCCTAATTAATTTGTTTTTTAATATGAAAAGTCAAACTAAATACACACGCAGACTAAACACAATAACGACGCTATTAATTTTTTTTTTTATATTTGTAAAATTAGTTAAAGAAGTTTGTAATAAAGGACGAACAAAGTAATATGTTATTAATGGTAAAATTATGGTAAAAAAAATGAGAGGTGAGAGAGTGCGTGGTCGAGTGTATCGCGAGTCCCACCTCCACCGTGGGCAATCGCGCCGGTTCTCTTCGTCACCGGATGCGAGGTTCTATGGGGGGGTTCGGGGGCCAAGCAGGGTGCCACTACATGGGGGGGATAGGGGAGATTGGACTGTTGTCAGATCGAGAAGGAGGAAAGCGCTCGAACAGACGGATGGACAGCGGGACAGGTTTCAGGAGGATCAATGGCGCGGAAGAGGATGGGAGGTACAACAGCGGCGTCAGTCTAGGGCTAGGGTTCAGCCAGGTTCTGAATTGCGGTATAGTGATATGGAGGATTTGGAGGAATTTGAGGCATCGGTGCAGTCGTATGATGGCAGAGCAGTGTTACAGTATTCACGGCCAGGTCGGGATAG
>Ga0315915_1008579_pt1 | contig 11902 bp, 5 predicted proteins | sample MpolbnodulesMG_FD_207738 | JGI IMG/M metagenome (GOLD analysis project Ga0315915, IMG submission 207738) | Medicago polymorpha root nodule microbial communities from Los Angeles, California, United States - branched nodules | ecosystem: Host-associated > Plants > Roots > Nodule | place: USA... | reverse complement strand
AATGATTAATAGGTAATTACGGAATTATAGCAGTAGTGGTGTAGTTCAAAGTCATGATCTCTAATGAAATGAAAGAATGATTATTCCCCAATAAAGAAATCAACCTCTCTTGATCAAAAAGAAAAAGAAATCAACCTCTCTTGACCCAAAAAAAAAAAGAAAAGAAATCAACCTCTAACTAATTTATTCACCGTTATATATCAATAATAAAGTGAAGATCCGATTTAGTCATTCACAATTTTTTAATTTTTAATGCGTCGGTTTAGTCCCTCAAAAAGAAATATATCCAAATTAATTCATGATATTTTAGTATTAGGGACAAGTTAATCCCTATAATACAATGCAATGAGTTAAGGGACAAATTTATCCTTTAAAAATAACATAAACTAATTTGGATTTATTTTTTGGCAAGGAGTGAAATGGTCCATGAGAAAATTGTGAAAGAGGTCTTAACTCTCCATAATACTTTGAAATTCCTCAAATTTTCACATTTATTGTCTTTTCCGGAGATGGTATAGAATTTGCGGCATATCATTTTGTAGGTTGGACTTTGATCAAGAAGATGCAAGAAGTATTTATTATATAAAAAATTTAGACCATACCAATTTTTTTTTGTTTTTGAGGTAAGACCATACCAAATAATTTTTTTTTTGAGGGACCATACCAAATAATTGTTATGCGTTTTATTATATTTATTTATATCCGTGTATTATTAGATAATCCCTTTTTTAATATTAATTAAAACTTTACAAATAGATCATCCCTTTTTTTTAATATTAAAACTTTACAAATATTTGTTGTGTTTTTTGTTATACTTTTTTTTTTACGGATGAATGAAATGATAGTGATCATTGAAAACTTACACATAAAAATTAAGAGGCAGAGTTCAAACCTTAATTTTTTTGGCCAACTTGTCTCTATCTCTATTTTAATCAATTATTATCTCATTAAAATAATTTATTTTAATCATTTATCTATCTATTATATACATTTAATAATTTAATAAAATAACAAAAACTTAAAGTCACCCCCACAAGCTACTTACGGGCAAACATAGTGAAGTTGAAGTAAATGTCACTAGAAGGGGGGTTGAATAGTGACCCTTTAAAAATTTCTCTGTTTAAAAGTTAGACTCTCAAGACTTTACTTGGAGTAAAAAGATTAGTAACACAATAAACAAATATGCAATACTAAAGTAAATGACGAGGAAAGTAAAGAGTAGAGTTTAAGAGAGATCACACAGAGAAGTTATCCTGGTTCACTCAATATAGGTTAGTCCAGTCTCCACAACTTTTGTGAGATTATCCACTAGTTCTTGGGAGTTTCTTCCTCCTCTTTGCAATGTGCAAAACAATATGTATTCTCTAAGCCTCACCAGACTTACACTAACACTCGAGCTCTTGAAGAGCTTGGGGCTATACAACTATGTATTCTCTTAGCCTCACCAGGCTTACACCACTGATATTATTAGCTTCAGCAAGCTTACACTTATCACTCAAGATTTTACAGGCTTGAGGATATACAATCAAAATGAGATTTGATGTTTGGATCTAATTACAACTTTCAAGCTACCAAGAGAATGAGAGATTGTAGTTTGTAATACTCTTAAAAAGATGATCCGAAAATATGATTGAGTACAGTAAGAGTATTTCTGATATTGAGATTGATGAATTTTTCGCTTGTATGTAGGCTTGTGATTGTTTGTAAAATTCATGCTTTCTTTGTTGAGAGAAAGCTTCTATTTATAGCCAGCATTCATCCTTCAATATCTTGCAGCTGTTCATTCTTGTGTAAACACCCTTGCTGTTGATAGGAATTGCAAAATTGCCATTGTCCCATTCTTTTGTACGCTGAGCTTGTGCTTGTCAGCCTCGACCTCAACTTTTAACACTAAGAGCTTGAGCTTGTCTTTTTCCCAGGAGCGTGTATGAACAGTGGAAAATACATGAACAGTAAAAAGTCTTTTCTCTTTACCACTTTTTTCTTACTTGTTCTCCAAGATGCATCATTGTCATTGTTCTTGCAATGCTTTGTCTCCAAGACACCATTAATAAATTATATTTGCATACTTGGTCACCAAGTCATTGTACTTTATGTCTTTTTGCTTGCTTGCTCATCAAGATTCAACTTTAGGGCTTTGTCATCATCCTTATCTTTACCAAATGATTAACACATGATTGAAATAAAATGTTTGTACATTTTTCCTTGTATTTGCGCATGACATTTCTTGTAATGCTTTCTTGGATTAAATAAATAATGAATTATCATAATATTCTTCTTCAAAGCTTGAGCATAAACATCCAAGGATACATGGCTTTAACAATGTGTGAGAATTGGACGGACTTTCCTATCCTTAATAAAATTCACTCAAGAGCACACATTAAATAACCAAATAAAATTATAATCTTAATTTTAATACAAGAGTTTGTTTATCATTTAAAAATAATTTTAAGGGGATTTTTGCTTCAACACATAGAATCTAAAATTGGTTTGAAAAGGAAATTTTTTGGAAACTTTAAGAATTATATATTATCCTTGATTTACTCAACACAAAAGTTGTTATTTTGATTTCATTCCATGTTACTAATTGTAATATAAAAGTATTTAATTGTTTTAAATGACCTCTGATGGAGTATATTTTTGGAAAAATTTGAGAATATTAAATTAGAAAATATTTTGACTTAGTCAGCAAATATTACTGATTAAATAATAAAGTCATTCACAATTTTTTTAATGAGTGGGTTTAGTCTCTTAAAAAACAATATATCCGAATTAATTCATGACATTTTTGTATTGGGGACAAGTTAATCTCTATAATACAATGCAATGAGTTAAGGGACAAATTTATCCTTTAAAAATAACATGTACTAATTTGGATTTATTTTTTGTCAAGGAGTGAAATGATCCATGAGAAAATTGTGAGGGGGTCCTTCACTCTCCGTAATACTTTGAAATTCTTCAACTTTATGCATTTATTGTCTTTTCCTCTATGGAGATGGTATATAATATGTGCGTTGATGCATATCTTTTTGTAGGTTGGACTCTGATCAAGAAGATGCAAGAAGTATTTGTTATATAAAAAATTTAAACCTTACCAAATAATTGTTATGTGTTTTGTTATATTTATTTATAATAGTCTAACGGTCCATATTAGATAATCCCTTTTTTTAATATAAAAACTTTACAAATATTTGTTGTGTTTATACTTTATATATACTTACATGGATCAATACATATTGTTTAGTAAAGAGAATCCGTTTATGACATGGAAAAAAAAAGAGGGAAAAAAACAGTTTAGTCATAATTATCGTAGGATATTATTTTGTTTGGTAATTCAAATTCAGAAGGGTGCCATTTCTTTTAGGTACCGCAGGGTGCAATCTATTGGGTAATGAAAGCAAAGATGTGAACACAATTTGTAAAGCTTAATTGTAAATTTGGTCCTCTATTTTCACCATTTTATGAATTAGGTCGCCTTATTTTAAAACCTAATAGGTTTGGAACTTCTGTCATATTTTATTAACTAAAAAAAATGTGTGAATTGGTATGTTTAAAATGATGTGGATACTTAAAAAAAAAAAATGATGTGGTATGTGGTATGATGATGACAAAAGTTCAACATCGATAAAATTGTAAGAAACCCCGCTGATCAGATGGGCTTTCCTACCTAATCAGATGGGCTTTCCTACCTTGATCCGAATCTCCCCAAACGAAACCCCGCTGAATTTTATCATCCTCATCACATATTGTCTTGGGAATCTTAGCATACTGCATATGATAGTATGGAATTGTGCTTATAACAGACTTGGCGAGAATGACCTTACCTGCCAAACTTAAACATTGTTGCTTCCAACCATTCAACTTACTCTAATCTCAATCTCCTTCCAGGCGCAAGATTAGCCCAAAGATACAATCCAAAGCTATTGACTTGATTAAACCCTGTGTGATGTAAAATATCCTCGAGAAGTTGGGTATCAACATTCTTGGAGAAATATACACAAGTTTTATTTCTATTTATCTTTTCACCAGAGACTTGACAAAAAGTATCAAGGCAGTGAAAAACACAATGATCCTGTTCAATTGAGACACAATGATCCTGTTCAATTGAGGCCTCTACAAAAAAGAAGAAGATCATCAGCAAAAAGTAAATGAGATAATTGTGGACCATACCTGCCTGCGCGCATAGGAATCCAATATTTCGCTTCTACCCGATCAACTATCATGTGAGACAATCTATCCTTACAAATGACAAAGAGTTAAGGGGAAAGGGGGTCTCCTTGCCTAATTCCTCTAGTGCGATAAAAGGTATCAGTTTTTTTACCATTCCACATGATTCTGTACGATGGAGACGAAATGCAATGATGAATGATTTGAATGACTTGTTGGGGAAATTTACACTCCTCTAAGCATTTCTCCACAAAATTTCAATTAAGACAATCATAAGCTTTTTCTAGATCGATTTTTATAGACATGAAGCTTATTTTACCTTTCATTTTAGACATGGCGTGCACCATTTCTTGAGCCACAATAATGTTGTGGTGTATGTTACGACCTGGAATAAAACTAGACTGGTATGGAGAGATAATATGATCAAGCAAAGGCTTAGTCCGGTTAACAATCACTTTAGAAATAATTTTATGTATAACATTACATAAGGAAATAGGCCTAAAATGAGAAACAAATTATGGTTTCTCAATTTTAGGAATCATCACAATAAGGGTATTATTAATAAAAGAAATGAGAGAATGATTTACCTAAACCTGTTTGACAAAGTTAAACAAAGAGTCAACAACCTTATCCCAACAATGTTGGAAGAAGATAGCAGGGTAACCATCCTCGCCAGGTGCCTTATGCGGACCCATATCAAACAAAGCTCTTTTGCACTCATTAGGTTGGACATTAGAAATAAGTTTGTTGTGGTATTCCCCCACAACATTTGGATAAGTGGTCCAAGAAACAATAGAGTCATGACTAGGAGTATCCTCTTTAAAGAAATTTGTACAGAAATTCCGCACAAGATTCTTCAAGATATTTGGGTCATCAATCCAAGCACCAGAGTCATCACAGAGTCAAATTTTTTTTTTACTCCTTCTACGAGACTTTTGGAACCAAAGGCACTCTTCTTGGTAAAGGGTTATAGAAAGTTGCTCGTGAAGCTCCTTCTCAAGGTTCTCAAGGAAGCTACTATACCCATATTGTGACTATTCTGAATCCCGTTTAACCTGGCCAAAAGTTCATTCTTCCTTCTAACAATATTCCCAAAAGTTTCAATGTTCCATTCTTTTAGATGAGGGGTAAGGCTAGAAATATTATGAAGCAAATCAAAGCGTTTATCCCATTTCTCATGCATAAGGCTATTAAAATCCTCATGAGTGATCCAGGCCACCTCGAACCTGAAAGGGCGATCCACCCCATTCGATAATTCCTCCTCCGAAATAACCATAATAGGATGGTGATCAGACTGCACTCTAGGAAGGACCTTAGCAAAACCTTCATCATGTTTTAATCTCCATTTCACATTACAAAAAACATGATCTAATTTTTTGAAAACTCTATCACGCCCATTCCATTTAGGGCCACTCCAAGTAAATTTGGTTCCTATAGTAGTGACCTCCATCAATCTGCAATCATTCATCCAATTGGGAAAATTTAAGCATTTTCTGAGGTCCGGCTGAACTCCTCCTTTTTTCTCATCAGGACTAGGAATCTCATTGAAGTTCCCGATCATAATCCAAGGTTCATGAATATTAGTAGCAAGTCCCCTTAATTGATACCATATTGTATCTCTTTCATTCTCTCAAGGAGTAGATGGGGTGGTGGAATCTCTTCTTATTGCCCGTGTTGTCGAAATGAAGATGAAATTGTTCTTCATGTGCTTCGTGATTGCATCCACGCTACTCAGGTATGGCTTTACATCGTTTCTTCTAATTTTATAACTAATTTCTTTTCTTTCAATTGTAGGGATTTGTTCTTTAATAACCTCAACAAGAAAGACATTGGGACGAACACTTTAAGTTAGAAGTCAACTTTCATGACGATGTGTTGGTACTTGTGGAAGTGGAGGAATAAAACTATTTTTGAAGCTGATTTTATTAGGCCGAACAACCCAATTTCTTTAATTTGGAGACTTGTTCAAGATATTGAAGACTGTAACTTGAAGCATCTTCATATTGGTCCAAAGTTGAAGGATATCATCTATATAGGTTGGAAGTGGCCTCGAGAAGATCAAGCTCAATAGTGATGGTGCTTGCAAAGATATGGGGGTTAAATCTGGATGTGGCGGCCTTTTTCGTGATTCAAACGGTAGATGGATCAAAGGATACACTAAGAAGATTGGAGCTTGTGATGCTTTACATGCTGAGATATGGGGGCTATATTTGGGTTAGGACATGGCTTGGAGGGAACATTACTCTCATCTCATAGTGGAAAGTGATTCAAAGGTTAGGATCGACATGATTTCTGATAATTTCAAGTTCAATGGGAATATTCCTGTTGTAGTTCACCGGATCTAGAAGCTGCTGAAGATGAGTTGGAATGTTCAACTCAACCATACTTTACGTGAAAGAAATGGGAGTGTTGATTGGCTTGCTAATTTAAGCATTTCTATGGATCACTTTAATTTTATTGTGTTGGAGTCTCCTCCTAGTGAAGTCCAAAAAATCATTTTTGATGATTTATCTGGGGCTTGCATGTCTAGGAGTGTTCAATTAGGTTGTTAGTTTTGTTTTTTTTGGGCTTTGCCCTCTGTTGTACCCAAAAAAATAAATTCCAAGGAGTTCTTTTCTTCTTCTTTTGAAAACAAGAGAATTATGAATTTGTGACAAAAGAAAAGGAAAGACATCTAGCATGTGAATTGAATTAAAATATTTTTTGATAGATAGACGAAATGATAAAGTCATTATAAACTCACAGATAGATCTGCTTCTTCATTTTGGCCTAGGAGCTGACATTTGTTCAAAGAGACAAGAAATAGTCCGAATACTTGAAAGATGTGAATGATACAATTCTTACCATTTGGGGAAGAGACCATTCTTTAGTAATACTTTCTTTTCTCAAAAGATATATTTATGAATACTTAAGAAACAAACCTTACAGTTCAGGGATTGAGGCAAAATAAGATAACTGAATTACCATCAAATTCAAAATGTAGGTAAGCATTTTCTTTTCATTACTTCAATATACAAGTTTAAATGAAATGAATTTGCATTTGTCGAGAAAGTTGAAATGAAAAAGAAAATAAAAATGCAAGAGCATGATGTAGTTTAGTGTACAACACTGTGGTTCACTTTTGGTTATTAGTCCTGTGCCTCTCAAGGGTCTTCTTTGCAGCATAGAACACAGAGAGGTGGCTGTTTTCTGATGTCACAGTTGCAGCATGCAGTGTCACATTCATTGTTGCATCCTGTAGAAACACCATTTGTCTATATACTTAGGACTTGGGAAATATGCAGTTTTTGTACTTGTAAATATTGCCAATCAATGTAGCATTAAAACTGTTCAAAACTTTTACTATGCCTTTACAGATGTAATCGGTATTGATTTGACAAAAAATAAGAGAAAACAAACTCAACAATTGAATTTTAAAGCTCTAATTTTTTTTCTTCTTATTTCTTTGATAAACCGACATCAATTGGTTGACTATCTAAAGTGTAAGGACAAGTAATATTATGAACTTCCACTTATGAGGAGCGACACTGATTGCCGTCAGTTTCTTATTATTTTCAAGTATTGTCGACTATGTAAGACACATTTTTTCTAGGTAACCCATTGGGTTGGCCTGGTGGTATTGCCTTGGGATCTGGGAGTGTGCTTCTCTCAAGGTCTTAGATTCGATTCTCTCTAGTGCCAATTTAGGTGGGATAGTTTAGCTTCTTCAAAAAAACATTTTTTCTAGGTTTCATCTGGTAGAGGAAATCATCCTATTTGAGACTTTTTTGGCACTGAATATGGGTACCTTTTAAACCAACATTCAAACATTGATTCGTTACGTTGCGAGAGTCTAATCTCTTCCGCTAGACTCAATCTTCATTGGTGACTATATAAGATATTTTTATACCTTACATGTAATGGAATGACAAAGTAACAAACAACAAAGTTTGTATTGTTTTTACTTGCATTACCTGTTATAGTTACATATTGAGATGATTGGATGCTGTGAGAAATCTTACGCATTGAAAGGCGGTTGCTACCTTGGAAATTGATCCCATGTTCAAGAGAAATCATGAAAATCATAAGCCAAGCTACTACCAATAACTTCATGACATATGATGGAATTGAAGCTTACTTGACATATGATGTTATATATGGATCTCTAGTCCTAAGCTTTTAAGTAATAAGGGAACTTAACCGTTGTTATTTTTGTCATGTTAATCATTAAATTCCTTTCACATGTCCACAGTTTTATGTACGTAATGATTAGATATAAAGGTCATTCTGAAGTTGTGTTATTTGGAAACAGGCCTGATCTTGTTATTTTATTGTCTAAATTATAAACTCAAGCCCCCATCATATCAACTATATGAGCAAGAGCTTCATATTCTATAGTATTCTGGCCAATGATTTTGGTTACAATAGGCCTCAATGGCAAAAAATATATATACACTCAACTACCATACTCCTAACATGAATCCGATTAATCTAGAAGACAAGAAGACAGATAGCCTGATCTGATTTGGGATCATAAATCACATATCTTAAACAAACACATCCTAGAAGAAGATAGCAAATGCACAGAAAAAGTATACTTTTATTATACTGACTGTTATTTTCAATCTTTTAAAACTGTCGATCAATGATAACTTGTTTGTCCAAAATGGCTTCAGCCAATTTAGGAGATGGGTCTCTATTGGCTATTTAACATTTATTCAACAACAAAAAGGCAATATAAACTTAAGCAAAGTATACAACAGGGGGATCAGGTTTTATTATTAAGAAATACAGCTAAATTAATCCCCACAATTGAATGAGTAAAATTTGTTGGTAAATTGTCAAATGCAAACACAATCACACTTCTAAAATTGGATTTCAAGCTTTTGGCTGAAGTGACTTGATATGTGCAATTTGCTTTCCAGGATTCAACCCCTTTGGACAGGCACGAGCACAGTTCAATATAGTGTGGCAACGATAGAGCTTGAATTCATCATTAATAGCTTCCAATCTCTCCTTGGTGTACTCGTCACGACTGTCACTTATCCACCTGCAAATTCCATCACAGACAATATATCAGTTGTTAACATTACAAAAACCAAGGGCCGGTATCTCTCACATCATAAGTCTTAAAACAGTTGATGTTTAGACAAAAGCATTTGGTAAAAACTAGGGTGAGTAATTTACGAATGTTGTAAAAACCAGACTGAATCAGCCAATTCAACCGGCTGAGCCGGAAACCAGCCAATTCACTGTTAGGTTCGATGTCAGTTACATTGCAGTCTTGTTGAACCAGATTGACCAAGATTGAACCGGTTGAATCACGCTTCAATCGCAGTTGGTTCAACCGGTTTTCATTGCATTTTTTAACTTAATTATTTGTCAATTGTCATCTGGATCAACCCAATTCAATTTCTGGTCAAGTTAACACCTTAAAAGTTTCACACAAATAATAAAAGGAAAATTTGGAATACTAATTAATGTTGCCAGTAGAACTCAGACATGTATGATAACCAAGACCAAAAAATCTTGTCAAATATGAAGGAAGAGCTCTGAAGAAATAATTCAATTAAATGCTACATAAATGTGCTTCTTTGATTTTACAGCTATGGTAACTTGCTAAGTTATAGAATTGAGAACAAACTATAACTAAATCCCCAAAGCTTGCTCAAGAGAGGGGAATTAACCAAGTCTTTATTAGTAATATTTACAGCAGGATCTTAACACAACCCCAACGTTTCTTGCCTACGACTCGACATATGGAACTAAACCTTTGCATGAATAAACATGAGAAATGATATTGGTACAACCATTTTGTGACAACTTTCTCTCTCATACTCACATTATGTTCTTACTTTATCTATCTATTGTTTTGGTTTTCGTGTCAATACCTACTTTTTCTTTGTAAATTATAGTTGTCAAATAAGTTGTCAACCAAATGGTTGTTCAAATAACACATCTCAATAAACATATTAGGCTCCGAAATCAAATTAGAATTAAGAATGGAGTGGGACTAACTCAACCCCAAATTAGCAAAAGGGTCCCAAGATTGTTCAAGTCTTCTGTAAGAGATATTTATGTGACACACTCAACCAATGAGGGAATACTTAACACTAATAACGTCATGGTATTGCAGGTTCAAGTACAGAATAGGCACCAGTACCATGTTCTATATTCTTTTGAAAAGTATAGTACCCAAAATGATGCTACTCAACTAATGCAAGGCATGACCACTCTCGAGACCATAACAATACTCTGTTCAAAGCATTTAAAACCAGTGTGGTTAACAAAAGTAGAAAATTTATCAGAACAAAGTCGAAACAAAGCTCCATACTGAACATCCTACTCTTCTTCAAAGAAAAGGAACTGCAATTCATTAGCCTCCCTAATTTCCTTCCAAACTAAAATTTAGCAATTGAAATCTCATCAATTCATTATCTCTTCCCAAATGGTCTCTGTAATTAAAGATTATTCTGTAAATCGAAAACTGACAAACTCACTTTTTTGCAATAACAAGATTGCAAGCCATAATTCCATCAATTTCACCCATCCCCTCAATTCCACCTAAGAAAATAAATCACACATATTACGGCAGACATGATATAAATACTTTCTCAACCCGAGCTTCTCTCTCCCTAACCAATATTCCTTCGTCCCTTGATTTCAACTAAGGAAAAGAGAATCAAGCAAACAACAAATCCAGTCACCACAAATCAATTCCTTTACAACAAGTCCAAACCAACAACCTTCAAATTATAATAAGAAAAACAAAAGACAAAAACAAATGTTGTGTTACTGATTATATAGTATTTACTATTATTATTACTTATCGGTGAATTATCGTTTTAAAAATAATATACATAGACCAGTAAAAAAAAAAATGGAGTTTAAAGCAAGTGCTTCCTTCTTACTTCATGGTTGGGTTGACCTTGATAGCATGCATAACATAAGTTTCTTTGTAGGGAGATACATGCGTACAGGTCAATGTTAGGATAAAAAGGGAGTATGATAAAGTTGGCAATTCATAAAAATGTTTACAAACTGGAAATATATAAGGCTGATAAGAAAGATACTAAAAAAGAATTGAGAGAGGGAAAACTAAAATCTTTTAAAGGTCTAGTCATTAGACACCAAAGATGGGGGGAATGGTGGGTTACTAAGCTTGCAGAAGGTCAATAACAGAATAAAAGAGACTTGGGGCTTGTTTGGATTGGCTTATTTGAGCTTATCTACTGACATAAGTTTTGTGAGAGTGTTTGGGAGAACTTATGAAAACAGCTTATGACAATTTTCCCAAGTTTTTTTTCCGGCTTATAAAGTTCTCCAATATAGCTTATAAAAACAGCTTATAACATATACGAAAACAATTTAACTTTAATTTACGTTTTCTATAAAAATAGCTTATGTAAGCTAATGCATAAGCACTTATCATCATAAGCGTTTGTGCTATAAGCTGCAACTAAGCTGTTTATCCAAACAGGCCCTTATGCACAAGCTGAAGAGAAAAATGAAAGGTTATTTGCACAAGTATTTTGTGAAAGACATGCCAACTTATATGGACTCAGATATCATAATTTCATAACCACTCAAGAGAAGACCAAATAACACCTTCTATCATAGAATTACAGAGTTTTGATAAAAGAAACTCAGGAGAAAATGAACCACGGAAAATATGGCTGGAGTGAATGATATAACTATTGCAGTACGTAACAGTACATAACAGAAGTAACTAGGCAAAAAGAAAGATAATTGCATA
>Ga0315915_1008578_pt1 | contig 11902 bp, 11 predicted proteins | sample MpolbnodulesMG_FD_207738 | JGI IMG/M metagenome (GOLD analysis project Ga0315915, IMG submission 207738) | Medicago polymorpha root nodule microbial communities from Los Angeles, California, United States - branched nodules | ecosystem: Host-associated > Plants > Roots > Nodule | place: USA... | reverse complement strand
CACCCCCCCCCCCTCCCCCCCTCCCTCCCTCCCCCCCCCCCCCCCTCCCCCCCTCCCTCCATCCATTGATGTACGAAACAATGTGTTATTTTAGTAAAGAAAAAATTGACGCAAAACTTAATTCATAATCGAAAAGAACATATTTTTTCTGTTTGCACCATGGATCTACTATCGAAGATTGAGATCATAACGTTGACGACGAAGTCTAATTGATACAGTTAACATGTAGATGAAAACAAGCCAACATCGGCCAATTGATATAGTAAATTATTATTATTATTTTTTAAAAGAAGTATGTGTTTAAAAACAAATTTACAAAACTAGCCTTTAGTTAATAGTAGTTCAAAATGGTATAACGTTGTTTTTTTATCAATAGCAAGTGAAAGTAGGCTTCCAAACTTCTTCATAATTTACATCAAATCTGAATCGTTATATTAAGTTGATCTATCGACTTCGATCTGTCAAATTAAAAGAAATCAAAAGTGTGGCACATGCAGTTCTTGTTTTTTTGGCGGTACATGCAATTCCCTCTTCGTTCCCTTCTCTCAGTGCTTACAAAATTTGCAGAAAATCATTTCCTTTCTTCAACCGTGATCCTTTTTTTTTTCTTCTTGCTTGGATTCCTTCATTTCCCAAAGTACCCCATTTGAGTAAATTCACATCAATTTTTGGAATGTTAACCTCTAACCAACGAGATGGAATTACACAATCAAATCAAGTGTGAGTCTTAAGTCTGAGCAAATTATGTGGCCTTACAACAATATTTCAATTAGATCAATATCAATCTCAGTAATCATCTCGTAGAGAAAGTATGTTTATCAAACAAAAGAAATTCTCGTAGAGGAATTGCTTTTTAGTTTTTGTTTTAAATTTTGGAATCAATTTTTTCATGTAGTCATAAAAATGTAAATAAATTGAAATTGAAGTTTCACTTCCATTATGACCGACATTGAACCGATCCAAGTTGAACAAATCTTATGAATGAATCCGATAATTGATCCGTTGAATTTGGTTTGTGGGTCAAATTAGCTAAATTTTAGTTAAAAATTAAGTTTGTTAACTAAACGATTTGAATTTTAGTTAAAAATACAATTTGTTGGACTAAAACTCATGCATATACTAACTTTATATATATAATACAAAATATTTTTAAATTTATATAACTAATTTTATATTTTCAAATTCTAATATTTATGTTTGTTAATTCTAAAGGGGTTATTAGTATTAATTTAATTAACTATAAGAATTGTTAAAACAAACAATTCAACCACTATAAAAGTAAATATGCACATTTCCAAACTTAGAACTTCCAATTCACTAGTTGACTGTTGTAGCCAATTTTTTATTTTGGACAAAGAAAAGTCAGCAGATTTTCCTATTTTCTGAAATTCTCATTTCCTTTGGCTAAAGTACACCTCGGTCTCGTTTCTTGTCTGCATTGTCACACACATTTTTTCCCTTCCCACTCTACATGAACAACAATGGTGTTGCTTTATTTGGATATAGATTATTTGAGCTGAACGGCATAATGAGTTTGATATATTTATATGAATTAATCCCCATGAGTTGGTTTGAAGGTGTTGGATCTTTAGAGTATGTTGTTTCCAAGGTCTTAAATTCACTTATCTTTGTATCAACATTGATGGGGCTAGTTTGTCGTAAAAAAATATGAATTATATTGGTTGAAAATATCATCATGTGTGGATGTTGCGAGTATACAATATCAAGATGTAGTTCATAGTTTAAGCGCTCTAGTTCAAACAGACAACACCTAATAGCAAAAAAAAGATAACGCTTAATAGCACAAAACCATCCCACATCTTTTCCTTGTAAACACTATTTTCACCCCTATAAATCATAAAAAAAATCCAAATTTACCCCTTTATTTGACTTCACCCCCACAATTGTAAATCAGATTGTCTTATAAAGATTTCCGGAATTTTATAAATCTAGGTTTATTCACTAATTGACAGTGTGCAACCATGTTTCAACTAATCTTGGTAATGGAGAAAAACATCAAATCTTGATCCATAGACAAGTTTGGAAGTTAATCAAGAGAACTGCTCTTTACTCAAACGTTTTTGCTTATTTTTAAGTGAAATTTCATTTTTACCCTTACGTAATTTAAGTTACGCTAGTGCAAACAGCCACGTGAGTTAAGTCACGCTAGTGTTAACACTAGCGTAAGTTAACTCACGCTGGTTCTGTACGCACACAACAATCAGGCAGTAGCTACTGCCATGTTCCCTGTTTATCTTCGTTCCTTCGTTCGTTCATACATAGGTACAACCATTCATTCATTCAACCAAAACTTATAATTTAGAGAACATGCATTCATTCAATCATAATTTAGAAACACAATTTTAACGAAAATTAATGTAAATGTCATAAATAAGTGCAACCGAGCAAATGTAAATATAGTACAACAAAAATGTCAGGAAAATACTACAAATATCCAAAAAGTCAAAAAAAACAAGTCATAAAATAAGACACTATTGCTGATCTTGTGCACTGTGACTCCTAAACCTCCTCCGTGGAACCTATTGATGGTCAAACACGCTATACTCGGTCCCGAGGCCCTCCAAAATGCTGAAGAAGAGTGGATTTGAAACCACCTCTGGAATCTCCATCGCATGCTCCACTCTGTCTCTCATGCTACTAACGACCTGCAATGAATCAGGAGGATGTCTGGCCCAGTCCTGGTCAACAAGAATATCCTAGTAGACAGGTCTCGGCATGACAATGTCAGGCTCTGGAGCAGGGTTGACGATAAGAGGATGGGATACACGGTAGAACCACCGAATGTACCTATCTGAATGCTTCCAAGGCTCGTCATCCGGGACCTGGTCACCCCTCTGCTGCTGAGCAATGACATGCAGATTAAACTCCAAGAAAGCAGCAGCCACATCTGGTGGGGAAAGAGGCATAATCGTAGTAGGAGGTCGGGGAACGGTCTGAACATATCTGTACTGCCTCAGAACCCGCTCGGGTAAGTGACGCACCATCTTTTGTTTCCCAGCCATGATCCATCTACAGTACCAGCACACGTTCTAAAAAGGCGTCACGTCTCATCGGTGCTCGTACGGCTTCCAGGTGACATGACAATGCTCCATCGAATCCAACAAGCCTCTGAAGTGATCAGCATGTTTAAACCCCGTTTGAGGTCTCCATCTACCCACATACGGGTTCTCCCGTTCGTAATCTTGATATCTCGACCGCGAAACCACATGTCTGAAGTGAGCTATAACCCATCCCTGCAAATACAAAGAGACAAATCTATATCAGCACACAAGTGTCATACAAGAAACTATACATTTACGTTTAACTTAAAAAAAGAAGAAAAAAATATATTACCACAAACAAGCTCATGTAACCACAAACGGAGCCAACATGTGAGTAGGAGGTACGATTCAGCTGTTCATACAAGAAAGCAAGTCCCATCGCGCCCCATGACCACGTGCCTATGTTAGCCAAATACCGAATCGCAAGCATCCACAACAGATTAATGGTTTTGCTGTTCTTGCCGGCAAAAAGGGTGTAGCCAAGCAAGAGCAACAAAAACGCCTTGACACAGGCGGGCCTAATATGACTTAGCTCCTCCTCTGATAAATCCTCCCCCAGCAAATGGTTACACCTATTCAACATGTGCTCATAACGCTCTTTCAGGGTCGTGTAAGTGGCAAAGGCACCTGAGTTATTACTCACCTGCTCCACCGTTTCCTCCACCGGAAACAATAGGTGATTCACCATCAGCTCTACACCATGGTCATGATCTAAATCATCCTCCTGAATAATCCGTCCAACGACGTGGATGCCTAGAAGACAGGTAACATCATCCAGTGTGATGGTCATCTCCCCAACAGGCAGATGGAAGTTGTTGGTCTCCTGATGCCATCTCTCAACCATAGCACACACTAACCCGTGGGAGATGTTGTCGTACCCAGTCAGAATGAGGTTCCTTAGACCGGATCTATCCACCGGTTCCCAGAACCAAGGGTTATCTTCTACCGGAAACGGAAGTGACAAGGCAGAAAGTTTAAGTTTTCTCCCGTGACGCCACTCATCTTACGATCCGCTTGCAACTGAAATACAAAAAAAAAAAAACAAGTAAAATAAACATGAAATAAACATAAAATATTCTACGTAAAATAAACTTGACATAATAATAAACTATAAATATTCTATGAAAAAATTAATCAATTATACTTAAATACGTAAAATAAGCATGACATATTCTACGTAATTATACTTAAATACGTAAAATAAACATAAAATATTCTACGTACGTTAAATTAAATAAAGCAATTATACTTACTGTTTTATCGTTCTAAAGCTTGGCTGCCACGTGTTTACCGAAGTCCGGTAAAAGAGACAAGTCGTAAGGCCCCCCTGGAAAGCCCCTATCCTCATCCTCCATACCAACCTCTGCATGTTGCAGAGGATGCTGCTGAGGATGCTGCTCATACTGCTGCTGCTGAGGAGGCTGCTCAGGCTGACACCCCTCGTGAAACTGAGCATGATACCCCTGGTGATACTCATACCCCTCCTGATACTGATAACCCGGCTGAAATCCAGGCTTCTCTTGATAATGCTGCTCCTGATACGCCTGCTCTTGATAATGTTGCTCATGTTGGTTCTGTGTCGTGTCCACCGTCTGGGATGGACCCGTCTGTGACGTCGATCCCCCTGCAGCATCAACCCTAGCAAGTCTCGTGCCCCCACTCTCCCTCGACCTCGACCGTCCGGAGGCTGTAGTGCTTGCTTCTCCCTACGTGCACTACTAGTAGGGACAGGCCTCCCTAACCTAAGTCTGTCAATCCTCTCCTGCTCAGACATATCTGCACAAAAAGCAAAAAATCTTTAACACATTTTCACACGAACATAACATTTCGACAATGTCATCTTTAACAATACAACAACACTATAATATCGACAATGTCATTTGTATCTATAAACTACCACATTGCGGTCAAACTGACTATAATCAACATTAAAAAACTAAATTCTAACTAATTACATCAATAACAATCCAAAAAAACAAAAAAATATCATTGAAGCATTTTACCGAACACGTAGTGTGCAATTTTCAAACAACTATGTAATCTAACAATTTCTAAACCCTAAACTACTACATTGTACCCTAAACAACAATTCCTAAGTTAATTCGTCACTAACAATCATCGAAACTAACATGTAAGCAAAATTTAAAAGAACCTAAAAATGTTCAATTTCTACAAAAATTCGAAAATTTCAACCAAAATAATGCAAAGAAGTAGGATAATCATCACTTACTTGTTGTTGTGGACGAATTTGGCTTTGAATGGCGCAAGAACGGTAAAATTCGGATTTGGGGATGAAATTTTCGTGTTTGGAAAAGTTGGAAAATGAGGGAACTGTGTTGCTGATAACTGACTTAAGTAACAGAGTGTGACTTAAGTCACGCTACGTGAGTTAACTTACGTAAGCGTAAAAATGGAATTTCACTTGCGAATGAGCGAAACCATTTGATAAAGAGCAGATTTCGTTAATCAATATCATTAAACCCATATTCATAAGCGGGCTTAAATGTGTGTTTGGTCCCTGCACTTTGATCATATTTTGGCATTGGTCCCTGCATTTTTTTTTTGTTTGGCATTGGTCTCTGCACTTTTTAAAACTTTTGTCATTGGTCCTTCTGTTAACCTCATGTTAAAAAAAAGTTAAAATTAACGGTGTATCACGTGGGCCAATTATTTCATGACACGTGGCACATTAAAAGACAAAATTGCAGAATTAAAATAAATTAGATAAAATAATTGATTTTTAATTAGAACAAAATCTAGTCAAGGCATGCTTCTTGGAGCTCCAACCCATAAATCAACAACAATTCCAATAACAAGGATAACCTAACAACAACAACTATAATTACAAATATTCATTATCTATTTTCAATCTTCACTGCACTTTTCAATCATAATCCACTACTTTGTAATAAATCAAACTTTAAACCCATCTCAACAATCAAAGCGTCCCAACTTGAATTAATATGCTCGCAACCTGTCCCAACATCGGGTAGAGATATGTCTCACTCATCACTTCCTTTTCTCTTATTGTTAAGAGTCATCGCAAATTCTAAATCTCATCTTCCTTCTTCTTGTTGTTTGAAAACTCAAACCAGAATTCGTCAAATCTTCGCATGTGTAGAATAATAGGTTGTTGAATGTGAGTTGATCGAATTGCATGATGAGTCCGATGAGACCTTATTCGACGACAACAAGGTAGCGATGTGAATGTCATTGTTGTGATCATCTTCTGCTTTTTATTTTTAATTTCTAATTAACAATAATAATAAAACTAATTAAAAATCAGTTATTTTATCTTATTTATTTTAATTCTGTAATTTTGTTTGTTTTTTAGTGTGCCACGTGGCATGAAATAATTGGTCCACATGGCAACCCGTTAATTTTAACTTTTTTTAACATGGGGTTAACATAAGGGTCAATGACAAAGTTTTACAAAGTGCAAGGACCAATGCCAAACAAAAAAAGTGTAAGACCAATACCAAAATATGACCAAAGTGCAGGGACCAAACACACATTTAAACATTCATAAACGCCATTGAAGATAGAGGTTGCATATTCCTCGACCCTCTCACCACGTTGGTTTGTGCCATTAACACCCTTCAATCAATTTTTTGTTTAAGTCATTCAATATATTATTATTATTATTATTATTATTATTATTATTATTATTATTATTATTATTATTATTATTATTATTTCAACCACTTCAACAATTATTTAGACTATTTCACATGGATTGCAATTGTGGATTAATATATTACTGGTTATTATTCGCGATCTACTATTATTCTCTCAATTATCCACAACAATTGATACTCTTACCCAATTTCAGTCTCTTGATGATGGCAAACACTTTTATAACATTGCAAAAAACCCAGATTTATAAACTTTCTAAAAGCTTTCCAATTTTAAGTACTATGGTTTATAATTTTAGTTATCGAAAATTTTAGTTTATGTTTTAAGAATTATTCAATTATTGTGTGGGGGTGAAGTCAAATGCCAAAGGGGGTAAAATTGGAAATTTTAATATTTGTAAGAGTGAAGGTATAAATGTAGGGGTACTTGGTAAAATTTCCGGGGCAATTCATCTATAAAAGCAACAACTACGCAAGAAAATCTACGTTTGGTACTCGCCAACGAATTAGCGTTTCTATTTTTGAACAACAAATCAAGTGGCTATTAGTAAAAAAAATAAAAATAAAATATAATCTTCATCTTTGAATTGTGTAACTCAAAATTTAATTATAATTTTCATCTTTGAATTATTTAATTTGAGTTGACGAGTTGAACCAGGTTATTCGTGAATATAAATCGAGTTTGAGTTTAGTCCTTTTCAACCCTAACTGTCATCCATCAGGTGCAAATGTTTTCTTGGAGATCCAAAATTCAAAGTACTTCAGTGTGTAGCATGGCCGTAATCAAACAATTATTAGACGGTGTTCTATTTTATGTGTGTGTGTAATTTTTGTTAGATGTATACTACTGGATAACAAGTTTTGGTAAGTCTCATTATGTTGTATACCAAATCTTCTCCTATGAAGAGAAGAAAAAATTCACACAATGTGAGAAGAAATAACATATAGAAAATATAGAATTATAATTTGAAGTATTTATTTTAAAATGATGTGTCAAAAAGATAAAAATATTATTATATGCTAATATAAATTGATTTTATAGTCATTGTATAAAAATAGTTTATTACAGCTAAGGCTTGATTACTTTAATATTTAAATTTTATTTATTAAAATTATAAATATTTTTTAATGAATAATTTTATTTATTTATTTATACATTAATAGAAATATATTTATATATGCGGGTGTGAAACAACGCGGGTACTAGCTATAGATAAAAATGAATAGGGCATGGGTAGGTACTAAGATGCTCGTTCTCGTACCCGCAATTTAAAAAAATACTCGTACTTGTGTCCGCATAGATAGCAACTTCAATACTCTTCCTCGTACAATATGAGTACCTAAATGCTTGTATCCATATCTATTACCAGCGTTGTAGCTACAGCGGCAAAACCCTCGTGTACCCCGTTATCCTTTATTATTTCGTATTAATTTAATCATTTATTTTAATTTTTTTAAAGAAGTTTTTTTTTATAGGCAAACAGAAAGGTTAGGTATCAGGGAGAAGCTGAAACATCAACAACTCCCATCCATTACCGCCTCTCCAATATGTAGTAATATTATTAAAAAAAAGGGGAAAACTGTACAAAAGAGGGGGGACTAGGCCAATACCCTCAGAACAAAGAAGAAATAAACTGAAAAAAAGACAGAAAAGGCTATGGAAATCTAAAGTTGGGCAGCCCATTTCTATCTCTAGTGAAATCAAATGACAAAGAAACTGGCATAACGTGGAACCATGTAGTGTCAGGCAACTCATGCCCCAAAGAAGCCAAAGCGTCTGCACAACAATTTCCCTCTCTGTAAATATGAGAACAAATGAGTGACATGAATGTTATTCCAAAACCAACTAGGTATTGAATCATACGACACCATAGGCCCCGCAATAAATACCAAAGAAGGAGTATTTAAATGACACATATCTCTAAATGTTATCCGGGATTCATTGTTACCAATCCCCCTAATGTTCCAAAAAATAATCTTCATTTAGCGGTTGGAAGCGGACCCTGTGAACAGGTTTTGGTTTGAAAATCTATCGTCTGCTTATTCATGTTTTTCTTTTGAGACTTGGATAGCACGGGGGGAAAAGGCACTTCTATTGCAGCGGCCTTATCTAACCATGTTTGCATAAAATCCATTTCTTTCCGTAAAGTAGGGTCAATAATTGCATTAGGGTCTGCCGCTATAGAGGAGACATCTAGAGTCCGAACCGGCGTTAAAATTGGCTCATCATTAATAAATTCAGTACGAACAATTTCATCTGTAACATTATTAAGTTGCACACTGAAGAAATTTTGCGACAAAGTAGTGTTGTGTACCGTGGCTGCCGGAATAGGTATATCACTTGTCTGTTCCACTGTGTCTGCCACATTGTGTGCATCTGAATTATCTACCTCTAAGGTAATCTCTTGTTGGACGTCTTGATGCTTGTTTGCCGTCAGTGTATCTTGCTGAACTGTCACATGAGCAGGGACAACCTTGGTTGTATGTGTAGGCACTTGTGTTGTCGGTTCAGTAAGTGGAGGCACCTCTGCTGTCGGCTCTTGAGGTGGAGACATCGCTGCTGTCATTGCTGGTGTCACATCTTGTTGAGGGCCAGCGAATGCAAGAGATGATCCTATGCCGGAAGGATTTTCAGTGGTAAGAGTCCATATTTGTTTCTTTGTTGGTGCTTGTTTTTTTCCCTATGTAACTGCTTGTTTGTGAGCATTATTATCCTGACGGGGGTAAAGCCATCTACAAACTGTGACGTCATGGCCAATGTTTTGGCAGAGCGAACAAAAGTCAGGTAGCCACTCATAGGCCACCTCTACATTAAAAGAGTATCATTCCCTTTCAACCGTAATTTCATGAAACATCTTGCGAGAAAAATCCATATCGACTAAGATGCGAGCATAGTGTCCATAAAGTCTCTTGGTCGTTGCATTGTCAATGATAAGCGGTGTGCCCACGACACTAGCAATTTCGTGTAACGTCCTATCCATCCAGTACTCTTGTGGCAGTTCCATCAAACGAATCCACACTTGAGCATGAGTATTCCTTTGCTTATTCATGTTAAAATCTTTGGTCCACTCGAATAATCTTAGAACCCCCGACCTGAGATTTGCGGTTCCTGAGGCCCATACCATGCCCAAATCAGTGTCACTAGCAAATGTGAATTCAAAAAAACCCCTCCCTAGAGGCCTCATACTCCATTCACCAGTTGTCTTCCACTGTTTTTGTAATTTTAGGTGAATATCTTTGGTTGTGTAGGGCTTATCTCCCTTGCTTAATACCAATCGACCCCGTAGGTTATGCTTGCAAATCTCCAGACCTTTTTCATAAATTTGCTGTGTGATTGTGATGCTAACTGACTCCCCTCTAATTAAAGGTTTAGGCAGATTATCATTAGAGGAGGTCGTTGGTGTGGCTGTCAATGCTTGCGCGAAAGAGATACTTTGCACAGTTTTGGGAGGTGGAGGTACCGCCATGGCTTATGCGATTGCTGGAGCTGATGGAGCAGATAGCTCAGCCTACCAGTCAAATGGCATGGCTGCAGCCGTGAGAGTGAGAAGAACAGAACAGAAAACGCAGTTGCAAAATTACTGAAACTCACAATTATCCATCTTCAATTAAGCAATTAGCACGATTATTGGTATGATTCAATCGGTGATTGAAAAGTCTATTAAATTAACTTTCGTTTCGTTCAAATCATTTATCATTTACAACAATGCTTTTTATCAAAAAATTAAAAATACAGCAATGCTATTAAATTTATGCATTGAAAACACAAATTACTCATAATTGATTTCTATTTCCATTTTTAACAATATGATACTAGTAGTAATTGATTTTCTAGATAATGATAGTTTATTAGTAGTATAATGTAAGAACAACTTCCGCTTACAAAATTCTCATTTTTTTTAGGCAACATGAAATATATTAAATAAATAAAAAACAGAGCTACAAAGCTGGAGGGCATTTGACCTGACCCAATACAACCCAATTGAGAATACATCGTGATACAAACAAGTGGAACAACCCAATTCAATCCTAACAAAACAAACACACCTCACGGGCGCAACCCAGCGAATCCGCGTACGGAAACGAAACCAGATTAAAAAAAAGATGAAAAGTGAACGTCTGTAGGACAAAAGAGGATTTTAATTTGGCGAATGGATCGACTGCCAACACGGTATCAACAAGATCCACGTACCAGCAACTCCCTGAACAACACATCAGGCACAAAGTGAACCCAGATCGAGAGATGAATTCAAAGTGATAGTAACACAGCCCTTTCGGGTTAAAGAACAAACCCTTTTAGGTTTATGAAACCAAACCACCAAAAAGGTCATGTCTTCTACCACCCCAACTTTGAACAGAAGCAAAAAAAAAACCAAATAAAACGAAAAACTAACCAAACAGCCCCAAGTCCAGCATGATGAAGAGCAAGGCAGCGGTTCTGAACCGTCTCTTCCGAAGGCAGCAACATCGACAAAGCATACAAACAAAGTAGCCACGTTGAAAAGCACCACAAACAGTTAAAACGGATAAACCAACGCCACCAAACCACCTATGTTGAGGCCACTAAACAGCAACACAAATCCAGATCGAGCGAGGTCGAAAATACACCACCAGATCGGAAAGGCAATGGAACTGCCGGTGATGAAACAACCAGCAGACAACCTCCTGTGGGAAGGTGGCTGCCACCGATCCTAACAACAACAAAGCCAAAAATCATCACGAACCCATGAGCACGACCGGTAAAGGACCAAAAACGAGGCTACCGGACCACCACACAAGAAGAACAGCATATCCAGTGATGGAACGAAACAACAGCCGTGGCGGTGTGTCAGCAACTCAACCGATGGTGCAGCCAAAAAGGCGAACGTACCGCCGCCATCTGATATCTACATCTCGAGCAAAGGGATTTGGATTCGGTAGGGAGAAAGAAGGGAGGCTGAAGGCGGTGCTGTTTTTGACTTAGAGAGAGGTGAGAGAGGGGGAGATAAAAAGTAGATTTCAACCTACACAAAATCGCTTACAAAATTCTCAAACTATACTTCATTCAATTTGAATCTTTTAACACTGTATCAATCGGTTAATGATATAAAAATTAAGGTTTTTTCTAAATTGCCTTTAGAAATTGGTGGGCAATTTACCCAAACCAATAAAAAACAGCCACATGTCCTCCATTTTAAAAATAACATTTATTATTTTATTTTATAA
>Ga0315915_1008572_pt1 | contig 11906 bp, 4 predicted proteins | sample MpolbnodulesMG_FD_207738 | JGI IMG/M metagenome (GOLD analysis project Ga0315915, IMG submission 207738) | Medicago polymorpha root nodule microbial communities from Los Angeles, California, United States - branched nodules | ecosystem: Host-associated > Plants > Roots > Nodule | place: USA... | reverse complement strand
AAAATTACAACATTAACATGCAAACATCTAACCACAATTAAGCAACATAAGTCATTTACATGTAACATTGTATCATTTCTTGCAAGCAAAATCAAAATTTAAACAAACCCTAAATCTAAAAAAAAAATTGCAACATAAACATCTAAACATTTAAGCAACACAAGTCATTTTCATGTACACATTGTATGATTTCTTGCCAAAAAAACAAAAATTTAAACAAACCCTAAATCTAAAAAATTTCTAATTTAAGAGAATTTTTTTAACATATAAACATAAAAGTTTAATGGTGTTTAATTATGAAGACTTACTTGTTATTGGAGTTTGTTTGATTTGAACTTGAAGGAATTTTGGGTTTGAGTGATTTGAGAGAGATTTCTGAGATTTTTTGAGATTTTAGATGAGAAATGAGAAAATGAAGTGTTCTGTCTTCTTTAAGACAGCACGTAGCGCCACTTAACTAGCGCAGCGCAAGTTAACTTACGCAACGTTAGTTAAGTGGCGCAACAATTAACACTTGCACTACTTAACTAGCGCATGGGCATTTTGGGCATGACTACAGGGTGCGAGCGTTTTGTGCTGGGGAAGAGCAGTAATTTTTTTTTTGGGTACACAATTACAATTTTTATTAATTGTAAAAACCGAAACTTAAATCTAATTTGAGAGACTTCATTAAAATTAAGAGACCTATCAAGCCTTTCACTTTTGTTTTAGATAACATGCATTTACTTTTGTATTTTATTTAAATTGTGAAAGATTTTTTAAGCATTGAATGATGTAGTATTTGATTTCAATTGTACAATTTTTCAAATGTTTGAGTATCATAAATTTGTTAATTGAATTTCTTTTTATTTAAAATTTAAATGAGTGGATTGGTTTAGTTTGGTTCGATTTTAGTTTTAAAAGTACAAGTTGAACGCACAATCTAAACCATTGGTTTGAATATTAGATTTAAACAAATTCAATCCAAGTTTCAAACACCACCTAGCAATAATCTCTTGACAAAGCTAGCATAGTGGTATAGTACCTTTTGCTTTTTTGAACCCAATTCCATTAGTTGCTTGCAACTAAGGTAAAGGGACCAAGAAATGCAACTCATCGTGCCAAAAACAGCCAAATATAAACATACCAAACCAAAGCTGGTGCACGTGAGAGCCATTATGGAATATGGACTCTTGTCCATCCATGGACATAGGTGTGGGCCCCAAACGCCAGCTCAACTGAATGAGCCAGTATCACAACCCAATTGGATTTGCATTGAGCAGGGGTGTTCATAGATTAGGGTAATGCGTTTAATCCGGTCATCCGATTCAAAACAAACCATATTTTAATCGGAATATGTTAACTTTCTGAAGTTCAGACTTGATGTTAGTATAATTCGATCGAAAATCGTTTCATCTAGAAGTTGTACTCAGTTTTTTTGAATGTTTCGTTATTTGGTGAAGTTCATTAACATTAGTCTAATTACTTAGTTGATATAACTTTAAATTTGAATAATTGAAAATCACATAGCCACTCATTTATAAAAATAAAAAATAGTCACACGTCTTAGGTTATCTGGTCAAAATATTGATATTGTTAGACCAACATCGTGTCTGATGTTTGAATCCCGCCTCCTCCATCTATGTATGCGAGTTTCAATGGTATTTATTATTCCATCTATCTAAAAATTTAAAAATATATCAACACAATTTGATGTAAAAAAAAAACTGATTGAATATATTATATTTTCAAAAAATATTGGCTCCTTAATAAATACTATATTCTACTTGTAAGGTAACTGTTACATAGTGGTGTAGTTCAATTCTCAAGTCACCGACTTCATTGCTCAAACAAGGTACAGAAACTTTAGATCTCATTTTCTTTATTGCTTTTCAATTTAGATCTACACTATGGAACTACTCAATTATACTTGTTTGTTTTCATTGTCAATGTTTCATTTTTTTTTTTTTTTCCTACTGTATTATGTTTTTGTCTCTAATTGACTCATGATGTTTTTTTTTCGTGTCTGATTGGATTAAGTTTTGTTAATTATTTTAATGGTGGGGTTTACTTTTTTATTTTTTTCAGATTATAATTGTTAATTTTTTTTTGTTTAGTTTGGAGTGATGGTTGAAAATTGAGGTTTTTTCAAATGAGATATTAGGATCACTGTTGTTGCATGCTTTCTTGTATGTGTTTTTCATGCTTGAATTATCTAAATTTATTGATTTGGAGAACCCGAGTTCAATTCCTGGTTAGAATTATACTTTTGATCAGACTTTACTTACCCCACGGTCGAATTCTGGATTACCTCCCCATTCTTTCAAGAACATGAGTGTTAAGCCAAACATATAATTTTTTTTACCTAAAGTTGGATTCTTTAGCTTGAGTTTGTTGATGGGGTGTTAAACTTGTTATGAGATTTAGCATCTCATTTAGCTTGTTATGTACTTTTTGCATGTTGAGTTGAGTATGTGCAATTTGAGCATAGCAAGATCTGAAAGGTATGGACTGATTTTTGTTTCACTTGATCTGTACTCAAAGTAGTGTCCATTGATGGAACTAAAAGAGATATAATGAGATGAAATTTTGATTACTTTGTAAGATAGAAGAAACAGGAGCAATGTCTATTTTCATAATTTTGATTACTTTGAACAAATCGTTATTGTTCCATAATAAATTATTTAGTACAAAGTGTTGTCAAATAGCAGCTATAGCAGCGCTGTACTGTTGCGTTGCAGAATTTGATCAAATCGTTATTTTCCATGATCCACAATTGACAGCATTGACTTGAATATATGAAAGAAAATTGAAATTTATATTTTTGTGTCACATGTAAAAGAAACAATTAGAAGGATAATATTATTTATTCATCTTGGTTTTTTTCTTCCACGCAAAGGTTTCAATCATAGTGACGGCCTCTGTATGCCCAAATCTATGTTTTTCACATTCACAGACTTTTCATTTACTTGTCAAATATTTTCTGGTTGAAGAGTCTTGTAGTTTTATGAAAAAAGATGGATGGTGTATAAAATTTGAAATTTGATACATGCCGTTTGCTAGAGTAAAATAATTATCTCTGCTGCATTATATAATGATCAACTTAATACTTTGAGCATAAACATTTTGGATAGTTATAACTTTCTTTCGAGTTTTCACGGCTCTTGGTTGGTTCTGTTTGCTACTTTAAGGTTATCTTTTCGTCATTTCACGAATGCTGGATGTTAATTTTCTCATGAAAAAATGTGATGATACTATGTAGGTTTTGTCACGCAAACTTTGATTTCGACAGGAAATGGGTCGTGGAGTCAGTTGCGGTGGCGGTCAGAGTTCCTTGGGATATCTCTTTGGCACCGGAGAGACTACCAACAATGTTCAACGTGCAAATACTCAAGGTGAACCTTTAAATAGCGGGAGTACACAAAATGCTAGTGTTGCTTCGCCAGCTAGCGTTGCTTCACCAGCTAGTGTTGCTTCACCAGCTGCTGTTGCTTCACCGGCTAAGGTTGTTTCACCTGCTAGGGTTGCTTCACCACCAATTGATAAGGAGACTCCAGCTGGAATTCCTGGGTGCCTCAAGAACAATTACCATCGCGCTGATGGGCAAAACTGTGGCAACTTCCTCACTGTATGCCCCTTGACAACTTTTTCCGTTTTTATTTGAATTGTACTGCATAATTGCTTCTTCATATCTCTGCTCTAAATATTCCTGCCACTTAACTTAGCCTGGGAAATACTCGAAAGTTTCATCAGTGTTGTCAATTGCGAAATATAGCAATGTGCTACAGCGCTATAACACCACTATAGCCGCTATTTGACAACTCTTTTGTTCTAAATAGTGTATCACGGAACAATTGTGATTTGACAACACTGAGATTCATACATAATATAACGATCGGAGAGTTTTGTTTGGCATTTACTGAAAGTTTTAGAAAAAGCAGTAAAGAAGATAGAAGGTTAGTGTTTACAATTTTATGTCTGCAGTAAAAGTCTTAAAGTAAGTAAACATGATTTTGAGTTATAATAGTATTACACTGGGAAATCCTATATGCAAAAAGTTATAGTGAAAAATATTCAAAACATTATAATAGAAATAATTCTGATCTTGTGCCCCAACTACATAAGCATGGTTCCTTGCCATTTTGTTTGGAAGGAAACAATATAAATGTCAACAAATCTTGGAGTAACAGAAATCCCTTTCATCCGTATCCATATGATAATGATATAATATGAACTTCATAAATGTTATCTTAATATTTCGTGGTTGTCATGTGTGGATTATGTATACTCTTTGTTATCGAATCGGTACTTTCCTTGATCTGAATTATTGAGTTCTGATTAACAGATAACATAACAATGCAAATATCAATCTTAAGAATTAACCATCCTTCCTCTGCAAATATTAATTTAACCTTTTGTATATTGTTTTTTTTTTCCTTTCTTTTTTATCTGGCCTCATTTTTCTGTATTGAATGCATAAGCTTGAATTGTGATTTCTCATTTGTGTTAGAATACATGCTAAAGAATATTTGTGCTGCTGCTATATTTTTGTAACTTGCCATGTAGCAACTGCATATTTTAGTTTTTATGGTGGCTTCTGATCAAAGTTTTCTTCATTATTTCATTTCTATATTGCTTTTCTCATGATGGAAGTTTGTGTGTATGATCCCGACCTTCAAATAAAAACATGGATCGTCCTTTGAGTGTTTAAGTGAATTCAAAAGTGAACTAGGTGGTTGGACGCAAGTAATTAATGCGCTTCGGCTAATGTTGAAAAGTTTGGGTAGTACCCGAGTTTGATACCCGGCTAGAATAATTCTTGGTCAGACTTTATGTACCTCCCCCACTGAACGCTGGATAAGTTAAGGTCTCCTCACCTTGGGAACGGGAGCCTTAAAATAAAAAGAAAAGAATTGCAATTATAGTATAGGCATTTTGATAATGTGTTGCAGTTATAGTATTCAGCATGAATGAAATAATTGTAACTTAAGTGGAGAAAAAGTAGTATAACTACAGTGGATATGTCTTGTAGTACCTCTCTTTTTTCTCCATCTTACACAACAGAGTTGGTTTGATGCTTTAGGAGTAATGATCGACTAATATTTTTATTTTACTCACCTTTATTTTCCTTGGTTATAGGCTTTTTTATGATATGATGAATTGTTTTTAATCATGGTTTCATTTTGAGTGCAGGATCGACCATCTACCAAAGTTCACGCGGCCCCTGGTGGCGGATCATCCTTAGGTTATCTCTTTGGCGGTCCTCCTGGTAGTAACTAATTCATCAGCGTGACTGTAAAAAATGCTTCTCATTCAAATCTGCCATGTGTAAAGTAGATGGTATTGTCGCATTGTGTTGAGACCATTGGAGTTGTTTCTTGTGCAAGTGACCCTTGATAGTGTTGTAATGGCTCAATGGAACTAAGCTGGTTCATTGGCCAATTGTTCTGTGCAATTGTTCTTTTATCTTTCTTGTGCAAGTGAACCCTTGACAGTGTTGGAATGGCTTAAGGAACTAAGCTGATTAATGGTTTCTGTCAATGAATTTACATTGTATGTATGAGCTTTAGTGGCTCAGAATTATTCTTTTATAATTATTTGTGTGTTTAATATCATAATGTTGCTGGTAAAAAAAATCATAATGTTGACTCAGTTTCAGTAACTTATCATTTACCATATTGTATGTTCTGCAATCTTATATATCTTTCTAATTTGAAGGAAAATATTCTCCCTAATGACCATATTGTATGAGTTTTTGTGATCTTGCATGAAATCTTTACTATTAGTTGCTAGCTAGTAAAATTGAATGAGGGAAAAAAATCAGTTTGTTTGCAATTTGGAATAGCCAACCATTCCTTTGGTTAAGATACAGATCATCCTTTCTATAGCCACTATCAATCAGTATATGTATAGCCACTGTTGACTGTTTTCTCATTCTTATTGGTTGGTATTTGTTAACAATGAATTTGGTGCTGTTTTTAATCTTGGTTGTTTGTTAAATGAATTATTCATCAAATGTAAAAAAGTAAATATAATTTTTAACCTGTAATTGTTACTTTAGTCATAAAAAAAACCCTGTAATTGTTACTTAAGGATTAGGTCAAGCGAAAGGGATCGGACTCCTAGAACGTGGCGAATCAAAATTCAAATTTTGGCTGAAATAGGTATCTATATTTAGTGTTTGATACATCCTAAATAAGATTATCTCATGTTGAGAAAAGCTTAGACAAAATGAAATATTAAATATTTCTTTTAAATAGATATCAATTTCTTAAAAAAGTTTGTAATTGGATCCCAAAATTATCTAATAATTTGTAAATAATTCCTCAAACTAAAATGTTTTCAATTGTATCCCTAAAATTTATACAGCTTTTTTTTTATTAGGTTCTCAATTTAGAGACCACATACATTTTGTTGTGTATGTTCTTTTTCAGGATTTCGACCCTCTTTTATTCCAAATATAAAAAAAATAATGTTTATGAGGGGATTAATTGTCAATTTTGAAAAGTTGAGAGACTCAATTAATATTTTCTTTTACAACTAGTTATCTTGGTCTCTGAATATGTAACAAATAGCCACAATATTTTTTTTAATGTTTCGAAATCCTAAAACAATCTTTAAATGTACACTTCATTAATCAAAATAGTTTTTATACTAAAATAGGCTCTCAAATGCTGAGATTAACTCTTTGCATAGAAAAACCAATATGTCAGTAAATAAATATTTATAAGGATTAATATGAATTAATAAGTATAAGTAAGTATATTCAAAGACCGATATAAAAACACTAACCCAACATTTTAATATAAAAAAACTATTTAGACTAACATAATACAAAAATAAGCTATTTTAAAATTTCAATATCTCATGAGATTATTGTGGTTATCCAGGGGACCAAAAGAAAACTTAACTCATTTTTTAATTCAAGATTCTAAACATGCCACAAAATATTTATATTCAGTCCAAACATTTTAACTATTATCACTTGTAGCATAGTTTAAATAACGAAAGAATAAGAAACTAGGGTTTTCCTTTACTACTCACTGACTGAAATTTCTGTGCTGTGCGAGATTGTTAGAGATTCGAGTCTCGCCGCACAAACAACCATGACGACGGTGGTTCCTACTTCCGAAGAAGACGCCGCTCTTTCCGTTGTCCGATTCGCGTCTGAGCTTGCCTGGGCTGATGCTGGTCCCGAGGTAACGTAACTTCCCCATTCCCAAATCGATCCTTTTTAGCTTTTCGTGATTTTGATGTGGATTTGAATGTGTTTGTGTTCAATTTGTGTTTTGTATGCGTGAAATTGAAAAATGGGTTTGTCTTATGACGAAAGTTAGATTTTTATTTTATTTTTTTTAATTTTTTTTTATCAATTTGGTGATTTTGTTCAATTTGTGTTGTGTAGAAATGAAATTGAAGATTGTGTATGGGAGAATTTGTTTAACATTTTAGTTGGTCTAGAAGATTCTGATAATATTTTGGTGTTCAGAAAATGTTATATAATTGTTAGATTCATTTTGAAGGTTGGATGTAAGAATTGAATGATGCAACAGTGGAAATTGTTTGGTGATTTTTGTTAATTTGGTTTGTTTTGGTTTTAGATTGAATGTGATTGTCTTCAATTTGTGTGATGTATGTGTGATATTGTGAAATGGGTTTGTTAGAATTTGTTCTTTATCATTTTAGTTTGTTCTAGCTGATTCAGATAACGTTTTGATGTTTAGAATATATTATGTAATTGATTGATTCGATTGGAAGTTTGGATGGAAAGTTGAATAATGCAACAGTGAAAATGGTTTGGTGATTTTGTTAATTTGGTTGTTTTTGGGGTTGGATTGAATGTGTTTGTATTCAATTTGTGGTTTTGTATAAGTGAAATTGGAAATTGTGTTTGTGGTATGGCGGAAGTTTAGATTTTTTTAATCAAATTAATTGGTTTTTGGTGTGAGATTGAATGTGGTTATACTCATCTGTGTTGTGTATAATTGAAATTGAAAATTGTGTTTTGTAAATTTAGATTTTTTTTTATCGAATTCAGTTGTGTTTGTTAGAATTTGTTCTTTATCATTCTAGTTTTTCTAGAAACGATGATAACCTCTTGATGTTAGGAAATATTATACAAGTGATAGATTCAATTGGAAGGTTGGATGGAAGAATGGAATGATGCAAAGTCGTTGGGTTGGAAATGTTTGGAATGGTCTTATTTTTTATAGGCGGGGTTGTGTGTGTTAGAGGAGGGGCTGATGCTCTATTATTTGTGGCTTAGGGAATGTGAAAGTGGAAGGAAACAAAGCAAATTTTAGATTAGTTTTTTTTTTTGGTACCTTTTGTATTTTTGCCATGAGGTGAGGGTGTTGCAATAGATGTGTGGTAAGGCTAGAAGTAGTAGAATTAGAACTGATTACATTAGATAGAGAGTTGGGGTAGTAGACTAGATGGTGGAAACTGGGCTTAGGTTGTTTGGGCCTGTAAAGAGAAGACCCATGGATTATGTAGTAAGGAGAGTAGAGAAGACGGAGGGTCGTCAAATCACTAGAGGTATAGGAAGACCTAGAAAATTTATAAGAGAAACTATTAAGAAAGATTTAGAGATTAATGAATTGGATAGAAATATGGTATATGATTGAACATTGTGGCATCGTTTGATCAGTGTAGCCATCCCCACTTAGTTGGACAAATTTTGCTATATGATTTGTGAATTTATTGGTATTATCTTGGTTTGTTAGGTTGCTGAGCCTCAAGTTAGCAGACTTTGCTTGGAGGCTGAAGAATTCATTGCTATGGGAAAGTGGTTGGAGCTGGCATCGTTGATGATTACTTCCGCCGAATTGATTTTCTCAAAAGTTTCTGAAAAAGGTAGGATGCTCTTTTTGCTTGATACATGTACTACTTTGCCCTAGTAAATTGGTGTAAAGTAAACATGTCTTGTGATCATCTGATTTTAGCCAGAATTTATTATCCAGTTCTGATAGTTTGGTTGAATTTAGCATTTATGATAACATGCTGTGTGATATTTCCTCAGTTGTTTTGCTGCTTGATGATGTTGTATCTGTGGGGCTTTTATTCTGTAGTTCGTTTTTCACTTTCTAGTTAGGAATCCAATTTGATGTTTCACATATAATTGATTGGCATGATAATATGAGGGATGAAATGTTGGGCAGAATGTGACTGTGTTTACAATATCTGTTATTTGTTATACCAGATGTAGAGTCCATCTTCACTATTGTCTGCAATCTTGTTACGAAGACTGAGAATCCAGATGAAGTCATGGAGATTGTGAAAGTTATAACTGCAAAATTAGTTCAGCAGCCAAATGAAAAGCCTGCGGTGCGATTGAAGATGTAATATTACTTCCTACTTGGTTTTGAAATTTTGAAAATGCTTGTCACTGTGACTACTTATTTTATTAATAAGTCTTCTTTCTTTGCAGTTTGATCAATTTGTATAATCTTTTGGAGACTCCATACTGCCAGTTTTATGTCTACATGAAGGCATTGAATTTAGCTGTTGATGGAAAAGTCACAGAATACATTATACCTTCATTCAAAAAGATCGATAGCTTCTTGAAAGAGTGGAAAATTGGGACACCAGAACAGAGAGAGCTGTTTCTCACCATCTCTAATGTTTTGAAGGAAAACAAAAGGTATAGCACATAGTTCAATCCTTGTATAGTTAATTTAGATATTTTGTTTTTACTTCTCTTTGGAGTAGGAATAAGAATATAACATAAGTTTATTTTCATCAGTCTCACTATCCATTCGGTCAGTAGTCATATCCACACCACAATCTCTGATCTTCAGTGTAAAAAAATATTAATTTCTGTTTGCATTTTTTTTATCTCAGCATGTCAAAGGATTCTTTCAAGTTCCTCACCAATTATCTTGCAACTTTTTCTGGAGAAGAGGCGCATGTTTTGAGTGAAGCCAAGGAGGAAGCTGTTCGTGCAATTGTTGATTTTGTCAAGGCACCTGACGTATTTCAGGTAACTTGTGTAATAATGAGGTTAAACTATTGCATGAAATTATTTTTTCCGTCCCCTACATTCAATCATAGTTATTACTTGCAGCTGGAAAACATAATATTTTCTCAAAAGGTGATGAGGCGACTTTCATATTGTTATCTGCAACTTAGCTTAGAACTTCTGTTTGCTTTTTGGACCTTCTATCATCTTGTAATATCTATTTTTCTCTTATAGGCATGGCAGTCAAACTGGTGTTTTATATACTTTGGAATTGCCATTTTTATGTTTTTTTGCTGAGAGATTCCAAACCAGTGGAGTCACAGTGAAAATTTAAAATCCGAGAATTCTCTCTTTTTATGTTTTTTTTGGCATGCATCATCCAAGTTGCCAAATCATTTTCAATGATTACAATTCTCAGACAGCCCCTTCTACCTGTCGTGTCTCTCCTTTGCGGCACATCTTTTCCAATTCTATCCGTTGCAGCCTCTTCTCTTTCTGGTTTCTCAGTCTCTGTGACTCCAACCTCTTTCTTTTTGTGACTCAACTTTGAGAGAACATTGAAAGCAGTGTGCTTTATTTGCCAGTTTTCTTTGTTGCCTAGAGTGAATAAGAGAGACTAGGAATGGTCCATTGTGTGCCATGAAGCTATGACCTCGCTAGTAATCATAATAGTGCGTTGCATGCCTTGCTGCCTTATTTATGACTCATGATAAAGCAAATATTGAGAAATGTTCATAATTGCGACATTTGTGAATTTGCATTTGTGTTATCTTAATCTACAATCAACAAGTGGGAAAATATGTTGTTATAAATCAAATATCTAAATAATGTATTTTTTTAATGACCAATATTTAATATTAGTATTATTCAGATTCTGAGGAACATTTCGAGTTAGACTACCTTGCTTAGATGGCAAAGTCTGCTATTGTATATAATTTTTGTCTTGCAGTGTTGAATATTCTCTAGAGCATTCATAAATTTGTATTTTGATTTTCATGTTGTAGTGTGATTTACTGGACATGCCTGCTGTTGGGCAACTGGAGAATGATGCCAAATATGCTCCGTTATATCAGCTTCTCAAGATTTTTCTTACTCAGAGGCTTGATGCATACTTAGAGTATCACACTGCAAATTCCACCTTATTGAATGACCATGGTAAATACTGTTCATGCACAATTGGTTATCATTAGTTATATTTGCAGAGCTCTCTGCCACTGTGTTTCTACCTAAATGTTTTGATGAAATAATGCTGTTTAGGCCTTGTGCATGAAGAATGCATTGCAAAAATGAGATTGATGTCATTGGTTGATCTCAGCTCTGATGGATCTGGCCAAATTCCTTATGAACTTATTAGGGACACACTTCAGGTAAATTTCAATTTACTCTGTATATTTTGTATTTGCATATTTCCTAGCATAATTCAAACGTTGCAACTCCCTTTCAGATCAATGATGATGAAGTTGAACTATGGGTTTTTAAAGCAATAACTGCAAAGTTAATTGACTGTAAGATGGACCAAATGAATCAAGTTGTCCTTGTTAGGTATGTTGTATCTCAATTTCTAGCCTTTCCTCTGCTATAGGGCATGTAGAGATGCACCTAATGGCTGTAGCTATTTTTTTGTAAATTCGATCGATTCAAGTTTTAAAATTTTATACACAATTTAATGCAAGTGTTGATATGTGCAGTCATCACACTGATCGGGTGTTTGGTCAGCATCAGTGGCAAACACTGAGAACAAAGCTAGTGACTTGGAGGGTAAATAATTTCTCATCTATAATTTCCAGAATTATAAATTTGATGTTTTATGCATAGAAATCTTTTTAGTGATGCGATCCCTATAATACAGGTATTTTCAAAAAATAAATTTTACCACATATATAACAATTAAATTAAATGAGATTTTAAAACCCTGCAAACTTGAATATATTCAGGAGCTAATTACTTAGTTCTGAAGCCATTCCTG
>Ga0315915_1008571_pt1 | contig 11906 bp, 6 predicted proteins | sample MpolbnodulesMG_FD_207738 | JGI IMG/M metagenome (GOLD analysis project Ga0315915, IMG submission 207738) | Medicago polymorpha root nodule microbial communities from Los Angeles, California, United States - branched nodules | ecosystem: Host-associated > Plants > Roots > Nodule | place: USA... | reverse complement strand
ACCAAACAGTTTAATAGTTCAATTTCTGCTTCTAGTTGCCTAATAGAAGTTTCTGCAATCTGCTCCCTTCTTAAACCACCAGCAAGAGTTGTCTTCAGTGATTCTAACTGAGCCACAAATAATTTTGAAAATATAAATAAATTATTGTGAAACAGCAATAAAATTTATGATAGCTTGCTTGTATGAGACTAGCAGTAGATGTTAGTCGGAAGCTAAAAGAGCAGAGCACATGACTTCATAAGCCTTGCCATTATGCCAAAGCACAGTCTCCCATGGAAGCATGTCTCAATTTAATTGGGAAGTTATCTCTAATTTAAACATGATGAATTGAAAAGGAAAATCCTTTAATTCATTATATCTTGAAGGACAAGACAGGAAAATATAAGAATTATCAGTTTGGTCATCAAGTATAAATAATGTCATTCTAGATGAACATCTTTATTCCAACAAAGTCTAGTCAAGTATACCTGTTTGTGGGACATTCTGGTTCCCATGGATTCATGATCAATCAAGTCTTCATCATGTTGTTCATCCATGTCAGGTTCATTTTCAAAACAACACTGATCTACTGATTGTGTTATAGCTTTGAAAGACAATGACCTGGATACATTCTGGCACCGTTTGAGGGTTGAAATCTCCTCCTGCTCCAAAAGTTCAACATTTGATTAATCACCTAATATTGACACATAAATCTTATACTGCAAACAAGAAATAACCGATACTACCTTTAAAAGCCGAATTTGATGTTTTAACGCAATTACATCCCCACTAGAATCTTCATTCACCACAGCCTACATGAACAAGATACAATTTTATATTGGTTGACCATATCTTCATCAGAAACAATTCAGATTGATCGTAGAATGACACTCACGTTATTTTGAATCAGTTTTGCCCTCTGAGCAAATTTAAGGGTATTCAGTGTTTCAGCAGCGCAGCTAAAAAAGTGAAAATAGTTAATCTATGTTGAACTTGTATGGCAAGTTGTATAATTTTAATGAAGAAACACAGATCCAAATTAATGAACGAACCAGATAGAAGGGCTGACATTGGCAATAATCATTGTTTTCGAGTTTCCACCGAGAGAATCCTGCATTTGATGCCAAAACTAGTGACAAATAAAACTTATAATGAGAATAAAAATGTCAGAGGAAATCAGTAAATAATAAACCTGGAGAAGAAACGTTAGCCTAGAGTCTCTGTAAGGAATGTGCCTCTGCTTCCCATTTGCAACATCCACTAGAATCATAATAACATGACTGCAAGCAAGATCAGAAAACATCAATTACATAATGAGAAAGCAGAAATGAGGCAATATTATCCGCATACAATACATCAAAACCTGTAAGGTAAAAAAGTACCCCAAGGTAGATAATGATTTATTGATGTTAGCCGCTTCCTTTAAACGCTCGCCCTCGGCACCAGAAGTTTTCTGTCTGTCATAGATGATGATAATTTGGTAAGTACATAAACACACATGTATCTCAAGCTACATTTGGTTCAATCAATCTGGAAGATAATGTCATACCTTTCTGAACCAGCTAGATCAACAAGGTTTAACCTTGCAAAACGATAATTAGTAGTAGAATCCTTTTCCCAGGTGCTCTCAATTACACATGTAAAAACACAGTGGGACCTACTGCTTTCTCTATTCATGTTTGTAGCTGCAACTTTTCTATTTGCCGAACCCTACATGTAAGAAACTCATCTTAATGGAAGAAAGTACATGATATTACAAATCTATGTCATCGTGCATTTAAATAACACGGGCAGAGGAGTATGTTTGGGGATGCCTTAAAATGAACAAGATAGACCAAGAAGCATGTACCTGAATTAGAAGCCTTATAATGTCGCTCACACTTTGAGCCTCAAACTCGGAAAGATTTTCAACATACACACCCTTCTTGACATCCTCCCGCAGCTATCAAGAATGATTGGCAGTGAGAAATAATTATACATGCTTTGAGAGTCATATGATATGAAAAAAAATTAACTTACAAGCAAATTGGTAGACGAGGGATCAAGTAGATCTGTAATTTGCTCATTGTAAATCTCCAAGAAGGAACACTTGCAGTTATATTTTAAGTTCTCATCTCTTCTGCTTTCCTCTTCCTGGAAATTGATTGCAGGAGGACAAAAGTAAAAAATAAAAATAGATATATGTACATATAAATTGACTTCTTAGAATACATATAAAGTTGAAGAAGCAATAAGTGAGCAATTTACAGCTTGAATCCTGGCAAACAAAAACTCAAATATACGAGGAGTCATTCCACGATGAGGACTGGGCTTCACATCTAAATCTTCAATTTCACCAAGCATTGTATATGTTTTCCCACTACCTGTCTGCAAAATGGAGCAATGCATTAACCACCTTATAATAAAGAATGAATAATTCTTTTGCCTGTCATAATCAAAGCACTGTCACTCACTTCCGTTTCTAATTAAGCTACACCACACCAGAGCATACAATATCTCAAAAAATAGGATAGAACTGTATAATCAACAAACTTTGTGAAATATATACATATCCTCTGCATAGCATCTAGTATTTGATGTGAATACTCTGAGATGCTTCACCTATACTTAAAAGCACTAACTATATATATCAAGTATGTATAGCCAATTTGAATCGATATCAATTGATCTCTTGTTGCTGTATATATAGTTAGTATATGAATGCAAGATGCATTGACATCACATAAAATTCTAGAGTTAGTGCAGCTGCACTATTTGGTAATGGCCAATTAAGGGCTAAACACGGCTCTAAACACTGATGTGGATTAGTATAATATCATAATTTCCAAATAAATTTTGAATCACAAAAACAGCCAATAAGCATTAAATTAGAACCTGTTAGTAGAAGTCTGTATATCGAGATGCTAAAAAACGCCTAAATATTAAATTGAATATAAGTATGTGTATTGATTAACAGATGAAATAATAACATTACCTGTCCGTATGCAAACATACAGCTATTATATCCTGAAAGACAGTTCTCTACCATCGGAAGACCAGCCATTCTGAAAATCATCTCCTAAAAAACAACAATTAGAGACAAAAGTTAGCAACATCATCCAAATAAATGTGTGCACCAAACTATCTTTTCAAAATTACCATACCTGGTCTACTGTTTCGCATGCAACATGGTCAAACGTGAACCGGTTTTCCGGTTGCCCAATCCAACTAATGCTTTGAGAACTATCTTGTTTTAGGCATCTGTTATAGCTATGTATACTCCTCTCCATGCTATTGAGAGGACGAACGCGGATAATAACCTACTCATGACAAAAATTCACATCACAATCAGCATCAAAATTCAGTAAATTGAATCACTCGAATTAGAAACAATAAGATATTGTATTCTATCAATCAATTAAAAACTTTGTAGCACCGACATCTCTGATCAAAAGCGTCTCTGGTGTCCGACGCACTTCAGTGTCTGACACTGTCATATGTGATTACATTCAATTAAGACATTTTCTCAAATTATTACAGGTGTCGACATGCCAATGCTTCATACATTACAAATTACTACAGATGAAACTGTACTCATACCTGTACATTGTGGTTGATCCAAAATGATGAATCTTCCTTAAGATCAAAGTGAGGAACTTCAACCGAATTCACAACCACGGGCGTACAAGACATACTTGAAACACCTTTATACAATCCCCCATAGTTCCCCAAACGAACACTAAAGCTGCTTCCATCACCTTTACCTCGAACACTCATCGAGCTAACAGGAGGTTTAGTCACACTCTTAGTAGGAGTACTCTGCGTCGAATTACTCTCCGAACAAGCTCTCACCGCCGTTCGATTCATCCTCGGAGTAGCATTACCAACTCCAGATCCTCTCCTATCATCAAACGTCGTGGAAACGGTGTCCGTTCTCTGAGGCCATGCAAATCGAGGCTTCAAATTTAAGCTTCTTTCCGGTGTTCGAAGCTCAGGTCCTCCTTTTCGTTTAGTTGCTTTCGACGGAGTTCGTTCGATATCTTGAATTGTATTTAAAGGTGGTCTAGGAGCTTCAATGCATCTCGGATTTGTCGCCACCGCGGATGAAGATTCCGACGGATCTAGATTTTCGATTTCTTCACTTTTGTTAAGATTCCGGCGTGGTAATTTTGATTCCCTCAGCATTCTAGCATACGAATCCAAAAACAAAACAAAAATTAAATAAAAATGCAGAAAGGAACGAAAAAAATAAAAGTGAATTTGAAATTTGAATTGAGAAATTTTTGCGTTTGTACCTGAAAGTGGAAGTGAAGAACAAAGCACTGAATCGACGAATTTGAGTAGTTATGATTTTTTGAGATTGAACTGAAAGTTCAACATAGATCGAAGTTTGAAGTTAAGAGCACGAACACGAACACGAAAACTCTTCAGTGTGAGGATTTGGTTGGGTTTTCAGATTTTGAATTGAAAATGGGAGGTGAATTTAGTTTGACGAAAAAGGGTTTTTGAAATGGATGGTTAAGATTCGATGGTGTTTGAAAATATTGTGATCGCGGTTTTGGGGTTTGAATTTTGAAGGGTGATTTTGTCATTGACTGTGGGAGCTTAATTAAGACTAGTGTATTCAAATTTCAACGGCTAGACGCTGTTAATGTTCGTCAACGATATTTGGATTTGAAATTTCGTTTGATGAATTCTGGGTTTTTTTTTTTTTTTTTTTTTCTAATAATGAATGCTGGATTTAAATTTTTTTATTTTTTTTATCTTTTGTTGACCTTTGATATAATTTGATTGTGCAGAAATAGAGTCATGCTATACTTAGCGAAATTTTGCTTCCCGAATTCATCCCAACATTACGTGTCACCATTTAAGTAAAGTACACTTCCTGAAATCATGGCAATTCATCATGGGTAGTCAAATTTTAATAACTAGCAAAAAAAAAACCGTTTGCTATGCTTTCGCGCGGTGATATTTTCGCTATAAATATCTTTTCCCGTAGAAATATTTATGAAAACTTTTTGTACCGAAAAAAAGTTATTATGAAAAACTTATGTTTGTTTTTTTTCCTTTTAGAGATCTTAAAACTAAAACAAGTGAAACCGTGTAGTTGTTAAAAGAATTAAGTGAACCAGTTTTGAATTTTAATTTGTACTTCGAATCTTTAAATTATTTGAGAATTTTAAAAGAACCGTCTCAGCTTAATAAAATGCAATTTGATTCGCAAATTTGTCAACAAGTTGTAATTGGATTCATAAATTATAATCAAATTTCTTAACTTATAAACAAATTATAAGTAATATTTACCATTGTGTGTTGATTTCAAAAGATTATGAACTTGTTTACCGCCGATCCAATCACTTTTGAATATGTTCACCATTGCTCCATTGTACAATCTTGCCATTGATAATGCCCCCCTGTTGTTACAATCGTCTTTTAGACCGTCTGATGATCCAATCGTTCGTTAATCATTGGTGTCCCTTCCCCGCCATTAATGTCCTTTTATTGCCGACAACTGATTTTCGTTGTTGTCGTCACATGTTTTTATGATTTCCCCTAGGGCTTGTGTTTGTACTCCCGCGTGGCTGTTGTGTTTTTTATCGTTTAGATTGAGCCTAATTTGATCGCTTGTGATTTTGGTATCTCTGCACTATGGGTGTTTCCCTTGTCGAATTGATCAAGATCCTTGATTCTTTCTCGTTCAAAATTCTTTTTCTATTCTTGTTCAAAAAAAATTCTTTTTCTATTGTTGTTGAATGAATGTTATTGGTTCTATAAAAATGGGTAAACGATGAGGGGTGTCCTCCATTCTTTTTATTAAGGTGTCTTAAAGTCACCCAAGAGAATTGAAAATTTTACTATTGTCAACGAATTTGGTGAAGACATTTTTAGCTTGTCCAATGGGATTGGAGGAAATTGTTGGAATTATTATTGCTAGTAGTAATATCTTGAGGATTTGGAAATGAACATAATAAGTTGGAACCACTGTCCACTGAGAGCTAGGTCACTTGAAAATAGTTCCCAAGTTAAAGCATCACGCCTGGTATTATAAATCAGATGCTTTGTAATGTGAGTCCTTATTGCACATTATTAAAGTTGAGAAATTTCAGTACTTATCAAACTTTGATAACTGTTTTGTTGTAGATATGTTAGAAAGGGATGGTGGTATAGCCCTTTTATGGCATAATTCTTTAAATTGCAATATTGTAGATAATTCTTCTAACCACGTCAATACTGATGTTGGTGATGCTCGTAGAGGTGTTTATCGTTTCACAGGGTACTACGGTTATCCTAGTGGAAGTTGAAAGCGGGATTCATGGAACTTTATTTGTGATTTCTCGCAAACTATTTCTATTTTGTGGTGCATCATTAGGGATTTTAATGATATATTGGATGCTCATGAGGAAAAAAGGAAGAATTAAGAGGCCTATTTGGTTTATCAACGAATTAAGACAGGCGGTATTAGATTATGGGTTTTTATATGTCCAAATGGAAGGCTACCATGTTATCTGGTTTCAAAGTCCAGGCAACCACTCCTTGTGTTTTTTAGAAGAGATTAGACTATGCTCTTACTAGTGAAATGTGGTTTCAAATTTTTCCCAATGCTAAGTTGCTCCTGCATATTGTCATCATCCCATCCTCCTTGATAGTTATCCCATTGTGAGACCTTGCAGAACTCAATGTGCATTCAAATTCGAAAACATATGGTGTGTGGAGCATGGCTTGAATGATGTGGTTCATGCCAAGGTGCAGAGTAGTGCAGATATAAATATTATTACGAGGTTGGAAGTGTGTGCCGAAGATTTGGTACAGTGGAACAAGAATCATCGCAACAATCTGAAAAAAGAAATCGAGGAGTGTCGTAAGAAGTTAACCCCACTATCGTGATCAGGGTGGAATACATGATGCCACCTTATTTGATTCCTTGAGAAAGTGCATGACTCGCTTAATTATGCAAGATGTTTTACACCGGAGACAACGTGCAAAAATCATTGGTATAGATGATGATCTAAATACCCAAAAAAATCATGCATGGGTTACATCAAGGAAAAAGGTAAATCAAAATTCTTCTCTAGAGGATTCAAATGGTGTATGTGTGTGACTCATCATAATGTAGATATGTGCAATATTGCATAACATTATTTCAACAAAATTTGCTAATAAAAGAATAGTGTTCGTGAACTAGTAACTCTTGTTATCCTTGAATCTGATAATGAGAACTTACAATCCCTTTTCGGTTGAAGGAGTTCAAATAAGCCATGTTTTTTGTGCAACCTGAAATGTGTCCAGGTCCCAATGGATTTAATCTAGGATTTTTGGAATGTTTGTAGTTTAAACATTTTTCGTGAATGCTGTTTTTGGTTGAATATTGGGCGGTTTCCCACATTTCTCAATATGTCAAATGTCTCCCTTATTCCTAAAGAGAGTAAGCAAAAGTCGATGAAGGATTGAGGCCATATAACACTTTTTTAATGTGTTGTATTAGGTATTGCCGAATTTTCTTGATAATCGGTTGAAAGATGTTCTCCACAAATGTAGCTCTAACAACCAAGCAACGTTTGCGCTAGGCTGGATAATGTTGTGGTGGCCATTGAAATTGTTCATTAGATGAAATTTAAAACTCTCGTAAAGTTCACTTTTTTCCACCATTTGAGCAGGTAAAAAACATGTGTTTATTGTGACCTTTCTAGGTAGACCTTGGTGATCGGATGGTTGTATTCGACTATTGTCTTTTCGGCCTCTACTGTATTAGGTTGAGCTTTTACGACAATTCACAGTCCTCCGAATTCGACACTTGAAAGGGTGATATGCTTAAGTGAATGTGAACAAAAATCTTACTATGGTCCAACACTCTTTTTCTCTCTCGGAAGAATGGTCCAACACTCTTTGAAAGAGTTAAGGAACCCACAACCAATAAAAATAGTTTCTTTTAAGCATAATCATTTGATAAAAAAGTGAATAATTGTTGAGAGTCGGTAGGGCTGACAATGAACCGAACCAACTCGATTAAAGTTTGTAAATCGATTCGACAATTCATTCATCGAACTTGGTTCATGAATCAAATGAGCCGAACTTGAGCTGAAAATTAAATTTGTCAACTAATTGAGCTGAACTTGAACTATATGTAGTTCGACTCGTTTGGTTCACGAGATGACTCGATTATATATATATATATATATATATATATATATATATATATATAACACTTAATAAATATTTTTAAATTTATATACAATTGATTTTACACAATTATATAATTGATTATATATATAATACTTCAAAAACTAAGACAAACACTTGACAATAATAGGATAAAAATGAGCTACTTTAATATTGATAGACAACGTCATGCACAATGTTGTTGTAGTTTTTAAGGATTTCAAAACTAAAATAGTCTCGCATCGGAACATGCATGTAAAATGGAGGATACAATTATCTATAAGAAGATAAACATATGCCACAAGAAGACATAACTTGATTTGGTGGTTGCATACCAGTGTTAATTGCTATGTGTAATAATAGCCTCGTCCAGTCCATTAAAAACTAGTATAAATTCCAATATATTTATGGGTCAAAAATTTAAATTCTTTGACTTTTGAGTTATATGGTTCAAGTAGATTTACTCATTTCCATACCCAGACTTATGTGCTTTGAACAAACGAAATGAACCTAATGAGCCGAACCTAACTGTTCGTGAACTTTAAACGAGCCGAACTTAAGCTGGAAAAAAAGTTCGTGTCAAACTCAAACCGAGGTTCGAACCGAGCCAATTCGAGCTCAGACAGGTTCGATTCGACTCGACTCATTTCCGGCCTAAGAGTCACTCCTGGCCAAATTTTTAGACACTTTCATATTTGACGACACATGTATTACTTTTCATTGATAAAATTTGGTTTGTTTGGTCACCGTGAAAGCTTACAACGGTTTTAATTTTTTTTTTTTTTTTAAGGAACAGTTTTAATTACTTGATCGCCATCAAATAGGATGACCACCTCCGTTAAAAAAAATAAAAAGTTGGATAACCAAATAGGTTGACTTTTTCTTTGTGGTATTCCACCATTTTCCTTATTTTTGGTCCATCAATGAGATTCTTTCTTTTTACATATTTCTTTATTAGTTGTAAAATAAAATAAAAAATATGCATGTTCAACCTATGTGTTTTTTAGTCCGACAAGGCCTGTGTGATTTATGTTGAACACATCTATTAGCCAATAGAAAGCTATACCTTAGTTCTTAAAAAAAAACAAAAAAACTATACCTTAGTCTTTCAAGACTTGCGCATAGCTTATGGAAAAAAAAAAGTTGGATTAATGCACAAGTAAACGTGTACTAAGCAAGGGAAATGACAAGAAATTAATAATTGAAGTTAGAAGTAGACTTTTCTATTTTTTTTATAAAAAAGAGTAGACTTTTAAAAAACTTACTTAATATTATTTTGGATTAAATATGTTTTTGGTTTAGAGACCTTTTAAGTTTAATCCTTACTTAATTTTAATAGTTTTTTTAGTCCTGATTTTTTTCTGCACTCAGTATTAGTCTCTCCTCAATTCAAATTTGTTTAATTTATGCTTAAACTCTTGAGTTTTTGAACAATTTTTTGAAGACGTGTTAAGAACATTACTAAAAGCTCCTCTGCAAAAAATTGTCGTAAAATTTGATTTCTAAGTCCAGATTTTGTTAATTTTATCTTTAACTTTTGTTGTTTTAAAAAATTCATATTTAATTCGTTTCACGTCCAAAAATTCTAAATTTTAGTAAATGAACATTTCATAGTGTTCTAAACGTGTCTCAAAAAAATCGTTCAAAATTTTTAAAGTTTAAGGATAATTAACAAACTTTGTCGTAACAGAGACTAAAATTAGAAGTAATTTTTTTTGTAGGGACTAAAAAACTTATTAAAATTAAGTAATGACTAAACTTAAAAGTTCTCAATTTTATAGGGACCAAAAACATATTTAACCCTATTTTTTTTAAAAAAATATACTTCATTCTCAATGAGAAAAAGGAAGGAAACAATAACAATAGGATGGATCAAACTTTTAAATAACTTACGGTCATCCCCTAACAATCCAATTTACTATTTGAAAAATAAGGATTGCTTACCTAAAATCATTTGGTAAGAGATAATGCACATTATGTGCAGGGGTTGGAACTCGAACCCGGAACACTCCACTTATTCACCTCAAAGGTGAATTTCTCTAACCTCTAAATTACTTGACAAAAAAAAAAAGAATCAAGCAAAACTGATGACCGATTGGGTGAACCTAGACCATATTTAGTTTGAGAAAATAGTTTTTTTTTTTGTTTCAACTCTATATGTTCACTATTGATTAAAAAATATAGGGTAAAATATGTTTTTGGTCCCTACAAATATATCAATTTTACATTTTAGTCCTTCTAAAATTTTCCTTCAACTTTTAGTCCCTATAAAATTTTCAATCACCATTTTTGGTCCCTACTTTTATATTTTTGAATAAAATTTTGCATAAAAATTTATAATATTATAAAAAAATAAAATAAGATTTTTTAACAAAACATTAATCAAATATGAATTTTTATAGGTTTGGCCGTTTATATTTAATTCATGTTTTGTTAAAAAATTCTATTTCTTTTGGGAGATATTTTTATATTATTCTACAAATTTATGCACAATTTCATTAAAAATACAAAGGCTAAACATGAGTTGACTTAAAAGTAGGGAATAAAAAAGGTGATTGAAAATTTTATAGGGACTAAAAGTCGAAGAAAATTTTTAGGGGGACTAAAACGAAAAGTTGATATATTCATAAGGACGAAAAACATATTTAACCCAAAAAATTCAATAACTATATTGGAATCTGCGGTAACATATTTTTTTTTTATTGTTTTTGTTATGTATATCTTTAAAATTAAAACAAATGAAATTAAAAAACCGTAAAAGTAAAAAAAATCTAAATAAACATTTAGGTTAGAACAATTTTTTTTTGCTAGAATAGGTTTTACTTCTCACTCTTCAAATAGAATATACAAATACAATTGCTTATTTAAAAAAAAAATAGAATATACAATTGCTGATTTTTTTAGTCAATGTCTCTTCCTTCCTCCCTCTCTCTATGTTGATTCTTTTTGTTGATGCAATAGGTGTTGCTTTTGTGTGGCATTAGACTTTTTTATTTTATTTTAGGGGAGACTTTTCTTTTCTTGTCTCTAGTTTTTTCTAAATGACAAATATTAGTTGTTTGTTATTTTTGTTAATTTGAGAGCTGAATATATTTATTCCTTACCCCCCAAACTCCTATATTAATTCCCAAATCACTTTTATAAAAGAAGAAGAAAAAACCAAGTCAATTTAATAGCTTCCGGGTTCTTTGGTCACTGCATTATTATATGTTGTCTGTTTAATTGCTCCCATGACTGTTTTCGTGGGTAAGCACCGATTGGTTGATGCCACTGTTTCCTGGAACATTAATATTCTTTATTCGGTTCCAGAAACCTATCTGTGAAATTAAAAATTGATGTTTCAACCTATGTCTTGTTGTTTAATGTGTTGGTTAGCCAATAAAATAAAAATATGCACCGGCCTTTAATGACTTGTGCTTAACTTGTCGAAAAAAAAACGGGTGCAATGCACACTAAATCAAAGAGTATAAGCAAGCAATGTGATACGAACCAATTCGAATAGAGTGAGATTTTGAGATGCAGAGGAAAATTCCCTAAAAAAAAATGTAGAGAAAAAAACTAAAGATAAAAGAAGGAGAAAATGAATATTTACAATCCGTAAAATAAATCACCATAATTATGAGCTTAGGATAAACTATACAATCCTTACTACGGTGAAAGATACACATAAATAAATAAGATAAGTGCAACAATTACATAATAATAATAGGGTTTTTCTATCATATAACTAACTAATATATATATATATATATATATATATATATATATATATATATATATATATATATATA
>Ga0315915_1008570_pt1 | contig 11907 bp, 9 predicted proteins | sample MpolbnodulesMG_FD_207738 | JGI IMG/M metagenome (GOLD analysis project Ga0315915, IMG submission 207738) | Medicago polymorpha root nodule microbial communities from Los Angeles, California, United States - branched nodules | ecosystem: Host-associated > Plants > Roots > Nodule | place: USA... | reverse complement strand
TCCTATAGTTATAGGTCTTACTATTTAGGTTGAATTATTTGTCCATAATGTCAGCTTACAATAGTGAGGACCAATTACCTATATAAATGTCAAATTAGAATAGTAAAACAAATAATTTCACATATATAACAGTGGTAAATTTAGTACTATAAATGTATTCATGTAAAAACACATTATTTTGAGAAATCAAAACATACCATCATACTTCTTTCTCTATTGATTTCCTTACTATTATATCATCTTATTAGTTTGATTTTGTTGGATGAAGCATCTATTTATCTTGTTTAGTTACTTAAGTTAAAATCGAATTGATGAGTTGAGAGGAAGAGATAAAAAAAGAAAGATGGGGTGTTCAGCATCAAAGAGAGTAAGCACCACTTTCCAAACCTCCTCCGAATTCAACTCAGCCTGCGACACAACCTTCAACCACTGCCTCTCCCTAACACAACACACCTTTGAAGGAGTCTTACCCTACCAACTCAAAACCGCTTCCGATCAAATCCACACCCTCCTCACCAACCACCCCCTCATCCACAACTGGGTTCCATCTCCTCCCGATCGAACCCAAGTTGACTCTGCTCTCAGCCGTGTCCTTCCTTCCGATCACAGCCGCGACAGTGTCCTTCGACTTCCGGTTTTCAAGGAATGGGCTCGGTGTCTTTACACGGACGCTGTTTTGGCCTCTGCTGGTAAAGCGTTGATTGTAAGAGTTCCTGTTGGTGTTGCTGGGATTGTTGGAATTGGTGCTGTTGCGAGATCTGGTCCGGTGCTGCTTGGGGGTTTTGTTGGAGCTTACTCGCTTGGTGTTGCTCTTTCTATTTTTCTTGGTTTATCCGGATAAATTAAAATTAATATTCTTATTCTAAGGTTGTATTTTTGTTTGACTCATATGAATTCTCAATAAACCTGTTCCTTTCTGCCAAATACACCAAAACTTTTGACGGAATGATCGATCTCCCTATCTTGATCATGTTATTATTGCCCTCTATTTGACTAAGAATAACTTTTAACTAATCAAAGTAAGCGATGCAGTGGTAAAAGGATGAATTGAATTGCGTATACATTATGATATCATTTATTCATTACTATATATATAATCATCAAATCAAATACTACAAAATCTATTGTATGGATTGCTAGCTTAGCAAGTAAGGTTATCACCAGGAGCAACACCCAATTGACTACAATATTGAGTGTAGTAACCAACACGAGTCTGAACTGTGGTTGGCTTAGCACCATCACATTCAAGTCGACCATTAATGGCTCTAATCGTTGCACCAAAGCCTTGGTTCATGACATTGTGCACATATTTCATCCAATACCATAATGCTGTCTTGAAGGACACTAGAGGATCATTGGCCACTGTTTCAGGAGAGTTCAATCCATCAAAACCATTGTCCTTTCCAGCTGGTCCGTAGTTGAAGTTCCAAGATAATTGAATCGGTCCACGGCCATAGTATCCTTTGTTAGGGGCACACGGGTACTCTGTGTTGCTTTCATCACAGTAGTCCTTTGATGCACCATCAATCTCTTCTATATAGCAAAAATCTGTATCAACATTAATTTCACATGTTATGTATGTTGAGAAACTGAGAAAATGGAGATTAAGAAACATGAAATTTACTTATTACTTATTAGTCTTATAGATGTGTGTATGTGTGTACAAAATTAAACCTAGTCAAATCATATAGCTTATACGCTAGAACAAGAATTGAACTAAATGAGGTCTCGTTAGTCTCAAACAACTGTTAACCAAGCTGAATGCTAATCAAAGTTCATTAATCATATTGATTCGCCCTTTTAAGTCATTGAAATTGTAAAGGTTTTGACAGTTTTATCTTTGTGATTAACTAAATTCTCAAATGATTATTGAAAATAATAATCATTGATCATATTAGTTCTTAGTTCAATCAATTTAATCACTGAAATCATTCTAATTTTTTTTTGTTTTAGTGAGCAAATTGCATGAAAGCTAAACTTGTGATTGATTCTTTGAATGATAAAATACTTACGTAGAGTTTCATGTGTGAAATGAGCAAAAGCAGCTGCAACCTCACGTTTAGAGTCATCCAAAGAACCAGACCTACCAAACTGATTATAAGAACTGAGGGCATCAAGAAAAGCAGCTCTTGAGTAGAAGTTCTTTCCTGCACAACTAGAATCAGCTTGATCAATTATACTATTGAAGAATTCTTGTGTAACAATGTCAGCCACGTTGACATCATTGCTAGGACCAGGAGTACTAGGTGAAATTTGGCCCGCATAACAAGGACCTTGTTGGCACCCTGTGCCACAATATGCAGCAGTGTTACCACAATATCCATGTTCGCTACAACATAAACCCTCCTCACACCCACAATTTTGAGCACTCGCATTTTTTGAAACCATGATCATAATAAAAAAGGTTATAGCAAGTTTTGCTATAGACATGTTTAGTAACTTATTTCCCATCATAGTGATATTATGGGTGGGAGGTATTGAAATTGAGTTAAGATATTTAATCAGGTGGTGGAGATGTGGTGTATATTTATATTGATAGCACGGTGCTGTGAATGTGATAAAGAAATATGTAACTAGTTATGTGGACAACATTTAAGTTTGAACATTTCAAGATCGAAATTCCAATCATTTTCTAGAAAGCATTGGTTACTTTGTGGGTGGACTTTTACTTTGACTTGTCTATAGAGTAATAGTACCTTTTTAAACACGGTTGTGTTATTGAATGATGATGATGATAGCGGTATGTCACAATTTTTTTTGGGGTACAAAATGTCACAATAATTTTACTTAATTGAATTATATTATACATGAACTTTTTTTGGTAGAAATATTATACATGAACTAATTTGATGTTGTAATTCAACTAAAATTTTGGTATAAACTCTTGACAAAAAAAAAAACTGGTATAAGCTAAAAAAAACTACTAAAAACTAAATTTAAGTAAAAAAAAAGTGCCAAAAACTCGGAAAAACATAATAGCAAAAAAAGCAGGAAAATTATAAGATATTTTGCCAACTGCATAATGCAATAGTTATTTATTCTTTTTACAAAAGACAATGACATGAGTGAAAGAAATGAAAAATAAAAATGGTTAGTGATATAATAATGATAATGATCGTGACAGTAAAATAAAATAAACAGTTAACAGTGAAAAATTCTTAGTTTATCAAACTTTACTACGGTTCCGGCGTTATATCTATCAACGTTGTTCATATCAACCAACTTGATTGAAACAATGGACATTTTCCAATTTAAGTGTTCAAATCAAACATTCAGCAAAAAAAATCGGTTACGGATGAAAATAATTCAAAGAGATTGACGGTCTACTTCGGGTTCAAGCAACTATCTTCTTTCTTATTATGTATCAAAATTTAGGTGGCTTGAAATCCGAGATTAACTAAGGTCAGAATATGAACACGACTAATGTTCTGGAAATTGTTAGGATTAAGTTGAACTTAACTAAACATGAATGTTGATTCAATTGGTAAGAAGATAATCATCCGTTAAAAAGCTAGTAATCATGTTGATAACGAAAGTTGAACACAAAATTTTATGAGTGAGTTAACTATTTACCAATTAAGTCAGTATTTATTTGCGATTCAAGCCCCTATCTATCGTATTAAGAACCTATCTATGGATATAAATGTATTGATAAAACACATATTTAAATAGATAAAATTAAGATTATCTATAATTTTATTTAGTTAGAAGTGTTAAAATTTAATCCACGATACCATGTAAGTCTATTTAAATAAATATAGATATATATTTTTATTATTATCAATATATTATATTTGTACCTTGTATTAAAACTTTTTTATTAAGTTGAACACGTTAGCTTACATCAATTTTTAGTATATCTAAATACATTATTATAAATATAATTGTAAAAGGATATCATATTAAGTCGGATAGTTTTTGTGATTACCGAGATTCAAATTTGAAATCTTCTCTGTGTTTGAATTTTTTAGTTGGTGCTTGTCACGAGTGTACGGAGAAAAAAATCTTTCTCTCTAGAAATTTTGGAAGTAAATTCGTTGCAAAAAAAATAATAATAATTCCTTTCCATATCTTGTAACCAGTTAGTTTGTCAAACGTGTGAGATCATTCCACAACCTCACAAGCTGAATAGACACTACTAGTTGTTGAAACAACCTATGATTTTAAAGTAATCTCAATATAATCAATTAATCATTAAACTATGGTGTTGTTGAGTATGGCTTATATCGGTGACATTGTTGTAATATGGACGATAGTATTTATATAAAATTAAGCAATGCAGTGAGCTATCAATTCTCTATGGATATGTCGTATAAGTTAAACTTGTATTATTGATTTGTGTATACATTATTTTTCTTCTAAAGAATTGTGTGTATACATTATGATATCATTTTCATGAGTCCAGTATTATGATATCACTTCATTTTTTCAAATATATACTAAATTGTGTTGTATGGCTAGCTAGCTTAGCAAGTAAGGTTATCACCAGGAGCAACACCCAACTCACTACAATATTGAGTGTAGTAACCAACACGAGTCTGAACTGTGGATGGGTTAGCACCATCACATTCAAGTCGACCATTAATGGCTCTAATGGTTGCACCAAAACCTTGGTTCATGACACCGTGCACATTATTCATCCAAAACCATAATGCTGTCTTGAAGGACACTGTAGGATCATTGGCCACTGTTTCAGGAGAGTTCAATCCATCAAAACCATTATCTCTTCCAGCTGGTCCATAGTTGTAGTTCCAAGATAGTTGAATCGGTCCACGACCGTAGTAACCTTTGTTAGGGGCACATGGCCACTCTGTGTTGCCTTCATCACAGTAGTCCTTTGATGGACCATCAATCTCTTCGGTATAGCAAAAATCTGCATAACATTAATATCACATGTTATGTGTGTTCATAAACATGACCCTAGTAAAAAGAGAATATGAGATTAAAAATCATGAAATTTACCCAATAATTGTGTTACCAAATTTGACAACAAATTAATAGTTAACACAGCTTAGATATATCGTTAATTTTGTTTAGTTGATGGTTAATGAATACAACGATAAATTATGATTCGTAATACTTACGTCCAGTTTCATGTGTGAAATGAGCAAAAGCAGCTGCAACCTCACGTTTGGAGTCATCCAAAGAACCAGACCTACCAAACTGATTATAAGAATTGAGGGCATCGAGAAAAGCAGCTCTTGTGTAGAAGTTCTTTCCTGCACAGCTAGAATCAGCTTGATCAATTATACTATTGAAGAAATCTTGTGTAAGGATGTCAGCCACATTAGCATCATTGCTAGGCAAACTTGGTGGTGTTTGGCCAGCATAACAAGGACCTTGTTTGCACCCTGTGCCACAATATGCATCACCATTACCACAGTACCCGTATTGGCTGCAACACACTCCTTCAGCACACCCACAATTTTGAGCACTAACATTTTTTGGAACCATGATCATAATGAAAAAGGCTATGGCAAGTGTTGCCATACATATGCTTAGTGATTTGTTTCCCATCATAGTCATATTATGAGAGAGGTATTGATGTCAAGTTTAAGATATTTTATCAGCTGGTGGAGGGTTTGTATTTATACTGTTAGTTAGGTGTTGTTAGTTGTGGTTGTGATGAAGAAATGTGTAAATAGTTGACAAATTTGAGTTTGAACATTTCAACATTGAGATTGCAATCCTTTTCTAGAAAGCATGGGTTGCTTTTGGGTGGACTTTTACTTTGATTTGTCGAAAGAGTGCTTTGTACTTATTTGTCAACACGGTTGTGTTATTTAATGATGGACAAGTACAATTTAAACCGATGAATAAACAAGGCATGCATATTTATTATGGAAGTGTACGTTTGAATTAAATTATAAAAGGGTATAAATGAATTTTAGATAAATTAATAAGGGTAAAGATGAAAAAAAAATGATAAACTATAAGCTCAAACACCATTTAGAATAGCGTCCGAAAAATAGCTTATAAGCTCGTAAAATAAGTTATAAGCTCCATAAAAAATTGTTATCAAACAGAGAGCTTTTTTTTGTCAGACGAATTTATAAGCTATCCATTGTAAACACGTTTTTTGGCCTTGCCAAACAGAGCCACATCTCATTAAAATTAATTGCATGCCTCGCTATTATTCATCTCTCTTGCCTTCTGTTGTTGACAAAAAGTTTGTTTTTTTTTAGAGGAAGACAAAAAGTATATATATATACCACCGTTGTGAGTTTTTCTTTTTAAATAATAATATACCTCACTTTTCCTCAAAAAAATAAAATAATAATATACTTCACTTGTTTTTTTTTTGACAGAACCTCACTTGTTAAAAATACTTTTTTTTGTGTTATTAATAATTCACATAATAATACATTATGATAACGATCAATTGTTATGTTTAATTGTTGTATAAAGTATAAGCACTCAAATAAAAATAAATATCAAGTAAAAACTTTAGTGAATAAAATTTACTTTATAATATAAAAATATATTACATTTATAAATTTAAATTACTTTATAAAAAAACTTAAATATCAAGTTTTTTTTAGAGTTAAATATCAACATATATAAACTTTATTATAAATTAATAATACCCTTTTATGTCATTCTACATTTATCAGTAGTTGAACCGCTAATTTTACCAAACACTTCAACTAGCTTATAAGCTAACAGTCATCAGTCATCAGTCATCAGCTATAAGCTATCAGTTATCCGCTATTTTTACCAAACATAGCCACAAGGCTAAAGTGCATTTTTTACCCCTTAAGTTTTAAAAAGTTGTGATTTTGGCCCCCTATGAAAAAAAATGACAAAAGTGACCCTCTATGTTTAGGGAAATATGCTCTTTTGACCCCCTAACATAAGGGAAATATGATTTTTGACCCCTTATCTTCTCAAAAGGTTGCGATTATGCCCCTTTTTTGGGACACGTAGCGTCTTCTCAGCAATTATAGGACGAAAGAGGCCAAAATTGTAATTCGTTTAAATAGGGGGTCAAAATCGCAACTTTTTGAAACTTAAGGGGTGAAAAATGCACTTTAGCCTAGCCACAATGACATTTGTACAACCAATTTGTGACAGCTTTTGGGACAAATTTATTTTTCACACTTACATTATGTTTTTACTTTCTCTTTTTCTCAGTTGTTTTGGTTTTCGTGTCAATAACTTTTTCTATGAAAATATATGGCTGTCTCTAAGTTGTCAAGTAAATGGTTGTTCAAATAACACTCCTCCATAAAAGTAACTTCTTACAATAATTTTAAAGCAAAATTACCCCTAACTTGATTTCAGATAACGATTTCATTCTTTATATTTTGTTTATGTCAGCATATGAATTTTCAAACATAATATCTAAAACTTGTATGAAATCATAACTATAGATTTGAATCTTGAAAATTCATATTCAAATTAAGCGAAAGGACGAAAATTAAGTGAAAAAAAATATAAAGGACAAAATCGTTATATGAAATTAAGTTAACCGACACAAGAATAATTTACCTAATTTTAAGCTAAATTCTAACATACCTTAGAGTTTCGTTGGTATCAATACTCTATGGGCATAAACAAATTAACATTTAAATTTATTTTTAAAAAAATAATATAAAAATGTGACATGACAATGAGTGATAAATGCTTCATAGATACCACTTTATTCACATAATGTTAGATAATGTGAAGTGAAAATTCATGAAATTTCTCGAATGTGTTGGCCAAAATGTTACCAACACCTTCGAAATTTTGTACGAGCTTTCACTTTGCACTATCTAGAATTATCCGTCGAGACTACTCCTATATCTTCCTAAAGATTTTCCCACGAAAGGGTAGCGAAGTACTATTTAGCCAATAAAAACTGTCGCTGTCCGGAAAAAACGGCCTTGTAGTTCCTGTATTTTTTAAAGTAGCAGTTAATCAAACAATCAAATAAAATCAAATGGACAAAACGCAACGCATTTGGAAAATGTCACGAAATTTTACCTCACACTATCTAACATTATCCTTTAATTAATTGATTTATATCAACGAACTAAATTGATGTTGTAGTTCAACTAGTTTAATTACTTCTTCTTTTTTTATGGAGGATACAAACTTTTGGTGTGATTTTATATTTTCCAACTTTATATTTTATGAAAACTATTTTATTTATAATCTTGTTTTTGGTGATGGCCAGGGTTTGAACCCCGCATCTTGCATATTTTATTTATAATCTAATTTAATTAAGTAATCAAAATTTCCAAATATATATACCTTTATATTAAAAGATAGTACCAAGTTTTTTAGTGTAACATTTTTTTTTCATGTATACATTTTATTTAATTTTTTTTACCATTTATTACCAATAAAATACTAGAACATAAAGAAAATGCTAACAAATGTGTTCAGAGTATTCTTTAAGAACTTTAAATGATAAGTTTTTATATTTTTATATAAGTTTATGCATTCAACGTATTAAAAAATGATGTATATTTAATTTTGTTAAAAAATAATTTTTTAATAAAATCTTTAAAGAATGCTTCAAAATACTGGCAGTTAACAAAATCCTATTTATATATTTTTTTATTTTTTTTGGAGAAATCAAAAAGGATTATATATAAGTAAATAGCAATGAAGTTCCATGCACAAGAAATGCATAGAACACCACTGAACCAAGATTACATATTCACAGTCCTACCAAAAATCCAGGAAACAATCAAAAAAATAGATCAGCAGACACCCATACAAGGAATTGAGTATCTCCACCAATCATGATAACTATAATTAAAGGAAGCTTGATTTGCTTTCAACCACAAAAAAGACAGTAGCTTGACCTCTTCTAGCAAGACCATAGGAGGCGACACCAAATCTTTAAAAATACGATTGTTCCGTTCCTTCCAGATTACCCTTATATATTTTTTATTATAAAGAGGATGGAAGGCAGTCAAGACCCTATTTTAGATGATGCATGCATGAACAATGAGAACACCCCCTCAAAAAATGAACGATGAGAACATTCTCTGATTATTATCTGTCAAACGTTACGTATATAAAACGTCGAGCATATCAACAAACTTGATTGGAACAATTGACACTTTCCAATTCAAATAAAGTCAAACATTTGGCACAACAATCTGTCGGTTACGGCATATCGGAAGTAACTTGCCTAAGAGGGTATCTCTTTTTTTTTTTTTGAGGGATTGCCTAAGAGGGTATCTTATGGACCATTAAACACCTCCATTGGAAGAAGAAGAAAATAGTGGTTATCAGCCACTAATACACCTCTCTTATCTAATGGATGAATTCCACCATTAAACTAAAAACAACAATATCCATAAAAATAACGGTCAAGCTAACTTATATTTTAAAAGAACAAGTTAATGGTCTTAAAAGGAGAATAAAACATAAATTTGATTTAAAAGAATCGGTTTTAAACTTTCAAAATAATAAACACATAGATCTATATGGATTGGTTAGGTGGTGTTCACTTAACTTAAGACTTTGGATTGAGCTCATTGCAAGGTTTTAGATTTAATTTTTCTTAGCGTCAATATTGATGGGTTAGTTTCACATCGTAAAAACAAATATAATAAATAAACAATTTTCAAGATTTAACTTCTTAAAGTACTACAAGTTAAAATTTCCATAAAAATAAAAATAAAAACCAACAATAGTCGGGTCACTTGGTTAAATTTTGATTTTTTTTTAGGGTAGTGCTAACTTGTGCCCTAAGAGCACATGTTAAGAAACCCAAAAAAATAAATATTTTTTAAAATTTTGTTCATTCAATTCATTAAAAAGTTAAAACTAAATGTAATGCACACATTTCAATAAACTATTTATATATTTGATTCATTGACTTGTGTCTTACGGGCACAAGTTATCATTTCTTTTTTTTTTTTTTATAGAAAATTTTAGTTAATGATTCTTTTTTTATTATTAGGGCTACAACAAATCTCAATGCTCAACGAATGTTAACAAATGTGCTTACAAATCATTACTAAATTGAAGTCTCACTATTAACAACGAAAGTTGAATCCACAATCTTGCGCACAAGTCAATTCCTAACCAACTATTTTGGTATTAACCCTTTGATTTTCAGGTAAAAGAGGTCGTGGTAATTTGGAGTTTGGTCGGAATTGTTTCATTTAGAAATTGAACTCATATTTCTCTTTCTTTTACTAAAGAGAACATGGGTAGTTAACTTTGAATGTGGGTAGATATATTATTTTAGTTAAACCTTAAAAATAAAACTAAAAATAAAAATTAATAAGTTTAAAATGAAAGAAAATGTAAAAAAAGCTATAAGTTATAAGTTGAAACGCTACTTGAAATAAAATCTGGAAAAAAAGCCGATAATCTCGTGAGAGAAGCTTGTTACTATATACATCATATTTTGATCCAACAAACTTATAAGCTTGCTTGATAAAATTAGATTTATTTGGTAACGAGCTTTTTTCATTAGATCAAAAGGTGTCATAGTGTTTTATGAAAAACTATGTCTTTCTCTATCTCATTTATCTCTAAATCATTCTGAATAGTTTCATGTATAGTTTTTCTAGGTCTACACATACCTCCAATGATCTGACTCCCCTCCATGTGATATATTCTCCTCATTACATAATCAACATGTCTTCCCTCTACATGCACAAACCACCCAAGTCTAGTTTATACCATACCTTCTACTAAAGGTGTTACCTCAACTCTCTCTAATATTGTAACTTTTAATTCTATTTTGTCTAGTCTTAACACACATCCAACACAGCTTCCACGTCTTTGATACACTTAATTTATGTTTGCGTTGGTTCTTTACCGTCCAACAATATGTATGTACAACATCGTCGGTCTTATTGATGTCCAATAAAATCTCTCCTTCAACTTAACTTGTACTTTCACATCGCATAAAACACACGAGACACCCATTTCAACCACCCAACTTGATTCGATGGTTTACATCTTCTTCTACTTCTCCGTCATTTTGTATTATAAATCTAAAATATTTTTTTTTTGCGAGAATCTAATTTTTTTAAATAGTTAAAACAATTTATAATCTAAGACAGAGATAGTATATGTTTGATTTGCATCCAAAATAATTTAAAAGTAATTTATTTTATTATCCTTAAAATCTTACCAACAACCATATATTTGTTTTAAAAACATGTTTCCTTTTATTATCTTATACATTGGGACATCGAATAATTTTTTTTTAAAATAACACATCAAATAAGTTAAAAGTAACATTTTTTTTTATTTCCTTTTCAATTTTTTAAAAAAAGGTTAAAAGTACTATTTTTTCAAATAAGTTTTAAAAAAAACTAACATGCTTTCATTGTGACCCAATATACACTAAGTAAACCCGTCCTGACACTGAAAGAGTTTGATATGCAAAATATTAAGTATTGGAAAGAACAAGATAACCCAAGACAAAACAACACATGACAAATTTTTATGGTATTGAATAATTTTTGATTTTATATGATTTTTAGTGGACAAATGTTATTTTAGTATTTTAGACAACGTGTAAGTGAGACAAAAAGTTGTGATGTGGTTCAGTGATGGACAAATTTTTTAGTTTTTGTCCTCTCTCTTGCCTCTAGTTTGTCTTGTCATTGAAACAGTTTTAAAAACCAAACACGGGACAATTGGAGTTGTCATGTTTTGTCCTTCATTTTTTGTCATGCGCTTCAATTTTTAGTAAATCAAATGCACCCTAAATAAATTCACCTCTTCAACGACGAGTTTACTTAATGTATGCTAGATTCTTGACCCGTGTGTTGCACAGGTTTATTGTTAACGGATTGACATACGAATAATAAAATGCAATATATAACTGGCACTAGTGCAAATCAAGGATACAAGACCTGTTTTTTTAGAGATTTAAGACCACTTTTGCACAAAAACAGGTCTGAAATCTTTAAAAATCAGGTCTTGTATCCCTGATTT
>Ga0315915_1008568_pt1 | contig 11907 bp, 4 predicted proteins | sample MpolbnodulesMG_FD_207738 | JGI IMG/M metagenome (GOLD analysis project Ga0315915, IMG submission 207738) | Medicago polymorpha root nodule microbial communities from Los Angeles, California, United States - branched nodules | ecosystem: Host-associated > Plants > Roots > Nodule | place: USA... | reverse complement strand
GACGATTTTCGTATAATAGTCCACAATATGAACCCTGATTATGGTCATCTTGACCCTATTGCTATTGCAGCCCTAGTAGCCATCACAGCCCTTGCAGTTTACAGCACCAAAGGCTCTTCCATCTTCAACTACATAGCCACAATGTTCCACATGGCTGTCATTATCTTCATAGTAATCGCCGGTCTAATCAAAGCTAAACCCGAAAACTTCAATGACTTCACTCCTTTCGGGTTGCATGGAATGGTCAGTTCTTCAGCTGTTCTTTTCTTTGCTTATATTGGCTTTGATGCAGTTTCAACTATGGCTGAAGAAACTAAAAACCCTGGTAGAGACATTCCTATCGGTCTAGTTGGATCAATGACGATTACAACAGCAATATATTGCTTACTAGCAGCAACACTTTGTCTTATGCAGAATTACAAAGAACTAAATGTTGATGCTCCTTTCTCTGTTGCTTTTAGTGCTGTTGGAATGGATTGGGCTAAGTACATTGTTTCATTAGGTGCTTTGAAAGGAATGACAACGGTTTTGTTGGTTAGTGCTGTTGGTCAAGCTCGTTATTTAACACACATTGCACGTACTCACATGATGCCACCTTGGTTTGCTCTTGTTGATGAAAGAACAGGAACACCTATGAATGCTACGATCTCAATGCTTATTGCTACTGCTATCGTTGCTTTCTTCACCAATCTTAATATTCTATCTAACCTTTTGTCGATTTCTACTTTGTTTATCTTTTCACTTGTGGCATTAGCACTTCTAGTAAGGAGATATTATTCAAGTGAGGTAACTACAAAAGGGAACCAAGTAAATCTCATTGTCTGTCTTGTGTTGATTATTGGTTCTTCAATTGGAATTTCAGCTTATTGGGCTAATAGTAGTGAGCATAATTGGATTGGATATACAATCTTTGTTCCTTTGTGGTTTTTAGGGACAGGTGCTCTATGGCTTTTTGTTCCAATGGCAAAGAAGCCTAAGTTATGGGGAGTTCCTTTAGTTCCTTGGCTACCTTCTTTATCCATTGCTATTAACATATTCCTTCTTGGAACTATTGATAAAAAATCGTATATAAGGTTTATGATTTGGACAGGGTTTCTCTTGGTATACTATGTGCTATTAGGGTTACATGCTTCATATGACACTGCAAAAGAGTTTGATAAGAGTAAACATAGCAGTGGTTCTGATCCGGAGGTTGAGAAGCAATGGAGCAAGATGGAGCAAGGTGTTGTAGAGCAAGATTCTAGTGTTGCACATGTTTCCAATTGATAATTTGATATGTATGTGTTAAAGGTAGCATGCATATATGTGCATAAATTAAGAAATTGTTTCTTTAATTTTGGTTGTGGTTTTGTGTGGGTTTATGTTTTGTGATGCTTAGTTTTATAGTATTTTGTCAAAAAAATAAAAAGTTATCTGGTACACTTGTTTGTAAATGCCGCGAGGCCATATTTAAACACAAACTTTTGTCTTGGTTTTTGGAGGAATCTTCACTACATCTTCTCCTTCATTGCAGTGTTGCTAGTTTGGTGTGGTTGAGACTTATGTCTTGGTTGGATGCCTACTTTATCACTCCTCCTAACCTTTATGTCTTGGTTGGATGCCTACTTTATCACTCCTCCTAACCTTTTTATTCATTGGGAATGTTTGGGGGGGGGGGGAATAAGAATATTAAAAAGGGTCGTTGGCTTATTTGGCTTTCAACCTTATGGGTGTTGTGGAAAGTCCGGAATGAGAAGATTTTCAATGGGAGAAATTTTTGAGGTGGATGAGATAGTGGAGGAGATCAAGGTGATGTCTTGGAGGTGGCTTTTGAGCAGAACGAATATACCGGTGTGTCTCTTCTTTGAGTGGAGTTGGAATCCGATTTGGTGTCTTCGAAGAGAAGGGAGGTCGTAGGGTAGGGTGTTTAGCAGTGCGGCAGCTGCTGCTGCCTTGCTAAGAGTGGCTGTGTGTCTGGTTTGGTGCCCGCAGTGGACGTTTCTGTGCTGCTGAGTGCCTTCGCGCGTTTTTGGTGTGGCTGACCTTCGTGAACAACTTTTCGGTCTTGGGGGCTCTCTGTTTTTGGCATTCTCACTGGGTATTGGCTGGGTTTCGGTGCTGCTCTTGTTGTTTGTTGTTATGACAGGTGCTCTTTGGGTCATTTGGGAGTGAGGCAGGGGTATGCTTGCCTCATGCAAGTATACTTCAGCCTCATTGTTTGAAGCCTTGGGTTTGGATGTTCCGTGTATGTGCGGCACCTTTGTATGTTTTCCGTTTTTTTATCCGCGAGTTGTCGTGCGTCTTGCATACACTCGACGTGAATAATATTTGCCATTTCAAAAAAAAAAATACAAACTTTTGTGATTCAATTTTGATTTTCTTTCAATTTTGGTTGTGGTTTGGTTCATTTTTTGATCAGTCAAATGATTTGGTTATGTATGATGTTTTTTTTCTTCTCTTCATAATTTGTATGATGTTGCTATACTAGACAATTAAGCATCTATTAAGTACTTGTCAAAAGTTAGAATCAATTCTATAGATAAAATCATTTCTACTTGCGAGCAAGCAAACATGTCAAAAGCTGTCATTCCTAACAAACATAAAAAAAAAAATCTGATTATTAATTCATACTCTTTATATTACAGCGCTTCCTGAGTGCAATCTCAAAGTTTGTCCTTCCTAACAAGCATAAAAAATTCTTTTGCAGCCTGAAGGCAATCTTGCCAAGCACAACTGCAAGATCATGAAATCAATGTTAATCTTAGCCTGGCATGGAAATTTTAATCCCAGCATGTCCTTTTTCGTTTGGTAGTGTGCATATATATGTCTATTTTATATACATATATTAGATGGTTTAGTTTAAATTGAAACGCATGAATAGATGTTTATCATCGCTGCCTTTGGAATACCTTTCTAAATCAGTTGGACATTATGTTGCCTATACAGCCAATGTATCATACCGTCAATTTTTTTTGCATAATTTGTATTGGTCATTTGCCCTAACTATAAGTATATCTAAGAAACAACATGGTTTGCACAATTTTTTTCCCGTGCAACACAGGTGTAAAAAATAGCTATACAAATCTAAAATAAATTTTACCAAGTGATGTCAAACGCGTGCACACACTTGCTCAAATGCTCATTTTTCCGCTCATTTTATTGGGTTAAAGTGCGTAAGTTATGAACGATATTTTATATGAAATTTTGATTTTGATTAAAGAATAGGGTTAATAGATCTTTACCCCCTGTAATATAGGGGACTTTTGGTTTTGCCCCCTGTAATTTTTTTTTTAGATTCCGTCCTTGTAAAATAAAGATTCTTTAGGATTGCCCTCTGATCCCTTTGAGTCAGTAGAATCTCTGACGTGGCAACTACGTGGCTTTTTCTTTTTCTTTTTTATTTATTTTTTGATTGCCACGCGTAAAAAACAATTTACACCTCATTAATAATTTAAAAAATGTAAAAATAGAAAAATTAATTTTCAAAAATTATAAAAAACAAATTAATTAGGATTTTTTTTTTAAGTTTAGAAAAAAATTATAGAAAAATCTCAAATTTAATATATTTCGGATTTTTCGAAAAATTATAAAATAATTACGAAAAAGATTCTAAAATATCCATATATAAATTAAAAAAACTTCGAAAATTATAATATTATCTAAAAAAATTATTTTGAAAATTAAGTTTCAGATTTTTTTCTAAAAATATTCCTAATTTCGTAAAAAAATTGTTTTTTTTAATCTCGAAAAAGATTTCATATAAATTCAAGAATAAAACTGTCGAAAAAAAATCTGAAATCTTTTCTAAATTTAAATTTTTTGAAAAAAAACTGAAATTAAGATTTTGATTTGAAGTAAAAAAATTATATTCAGAAGTTAAAAAATTAAAAGATCTTCAAAATTTTATAAAATTTGAATTCTTGAACAATATTTCAAGATATTATAAAAAATTTCTAAAACAAATCTGAATTTTTTCTAAATTTAAAATTTTCGAAAAAAATAGGAAGTTTTGATTTTAAAAATTTAAATAAAATCGAATTTTTTTTTCAGATTATATAATTAGAATTGAAAAACATTTATATCCAGATTTTTAAAAATTAAAATATTTTCCATATTTTTTATTTCGAAAAAAATCTGATTTTTTTCGATTTAAAAAAATAATTTGAATTTTTTCAGATTTTTTAAAATTTTGCAAATTAATTTTCAGATTTTTTTTAAAAAAAGATTTTTCGTTTTTTAAAATTTTATTTTATTTTTTAATTTTTTTAAATATAAATGACGTGTAAACAATTTTTTAGGCGTGGCAAGCAAAAAATATTAAAAATAAAAAGAAAAAGCCACGTAAGTGCCACATCAGAGATTCTGCTGAATCAATGTGCTTAGGGGGTAATCGTGAAGAATCTTCATTTCACAAGGACGGAATTTAATTTTTTTTTTTACAGGGGGCAAAACCAAAAGTGCCCTATATTACAGGGAGGTAAATGCCTATTAACCTTAAAAGATATAAGTACAAATATTTCTGATTTTCAAATTGTAACAAACTCAAAAAACCATGTTTATCTTTTTCAATAACAACTGTAAATAAACAAATATAATATAAATTCTTATCTTTTTTAATACCACCAACAATATAACATTAATATAAGAAAATTTGTTTAAGGGTATACTTGAAATTTTAAAAAAATCAGCACAAAATCTTTATTCACTTCATATATAATATTGTTCCTATTTTAGTGGGATATTTCCTATTTTAATGGAATTTAATTTTTTTAACTAAAATTTAAAATATTATTATCAAAGGATAAAATAGTAAATAAAATAGTTTAAATGAAAGGTAAAATAGGTAATATAAAAGTTAGCCTGTATTTAAAGCCTATTTTATTTATATATAGTATAGTACCTTCTAATGTTTTTTTTTATATTATAATACAAGAAAAAAGAAACAAAAAGAAAGTGCGTGTGGAAACCGAAAGAGTCCCGAGTGTTTTCGGTTAAGTTTATGCATGGTATATTGGAAGAATTGATGGTGTCAGATGACAGCTTGACCATAAGGGAGAAGAATGTCTTTAGTGATATATGGAAAATCCGACTCCCTCAAAAAGTTGAGGCGTTCTCTCGACAACTTATACGAGACGTACTGTATTCCAACGAGGAGGAACATTGCAATACATAACTTAATTGGGCCGGAATACCCGACTAATTGCATTCCATGTGGGACTGTGGAAGCAACTTCCAACCATATGTTTTAGCACTACTTAGTCATGTTCAATGTGTGGAGCAAAGTCGCGGGTTGACTCGGTTTTAACATAATTTCCCCTCAAAAGTTGTTTGATCATATAGATCGTTGGCGAGTGATGTGGCAGAGTAAGAAAATGTGTAAGGGACTATGGTTGGTGTAGCATGTGACTATTTGGGTTTTTTGGCTATCTCGGGATGAGAAGATTTTTAAAAATAGGACAAAAGGGATTCAAGAAATGGTGTTGGAGATGGGGTTTGAATAGAGTAAAAACCTTGACATGTTTATATTATGAGTGGTGTTGGGATCCCGATGATTGTTTACTAAGATAGTGCGGTCCTATGAGGTGATTTTGCTTGGCTGATGTTTCCTGTTTGTTGTTGTAAGGTCCGGATTTTGGGGTCTAACGGTTGTTGTTCTGCAGCTGGTACATTATTTGTTTTGGTCTATGAGGAAGGGCATGTTTTTGGGGTAATGTTACAAGTCCTCAAGAATTTTGAGCACTCACCTCACAAGTTCACTCATTTGTGTTTAAGGTGATATGATTCCTCTCAATTATTTCTCAAAGAGCAAGTCCTACAAAAGAATTGACTATAAACTATTTCCTTATTATTTCTCTTGTGAAAGCAAACAAAAATCATGAATACTTTTAAAAAAAATTAAACAAAAAGGCCATAATAAAGAAATATTATTTCTTTTCCAACTAATTAAAATATCATTTGAAAATACAAAACTTAGCAACCCAAATTTAAGTGTTTTATGATTTTTTTGAGCTTTTACATTTTCAATTTTAGAGGTATGCAAGGATAAATCTACCTTTAGAAAGACTAACCTATGGGTCGGGTCATCATTCTTAGCAGGTAATGTTTTTTTACTGTCCTTTTCATATATTCTTTGACATTTGATAACAACCACTTTTGGGTAGAATAACATATGGATCGAGTTATCCTACTTAGTTTAATTAGTTTCCTTTTATCGCCTTTAATTTAACCTCAAGAGTTTTATTATGCTTAGGTTTAGAGTCATATTTAAAGATATCATTTTGATTTTAAAGGCCAAAAATATTAAAGCATCTTTTCATGAAAATTGTTTTTACATACAAAATTTCCTAAAAACACATAAAAATAACGTTTTTATCCCCACGGTAGTTAACTACTGCTGTATACTGACGATAGTTAACTACCTTTGTATACCGACGATAGTTAACTACCGTCGTATACCGACGGTGGTTAACTACCGTTGTATATCAACATAGTACGGTACTTCTAGCATTAAAATGAAACTTATCATGTCCTTCTAGCGTCTTATATTATATTATACTATATAAAAAGCATAAAAATCTACCACAATCACATTTTGGACAAGAACAATACAAAACTAAAAAACAAGAGTTAAAGACCGCAATTAATATATATACTATATACAAAGAAAACAATTCATTTCAGCTCTTTTGGGCTGACATTTTTGCTTTCTAAAAATGCCCTTAATTTTTAATAAAAATAGCACATGTAAAAAATAAATAAGAATAAATTTAAATATTAAAAAAATGTAACAAACACAATGTAAATATATATTAGTCTAATTTTTTTTTTCCTTTATCATTTAAAAAGTGTAACAAACTAGATGAATATATTTATACTTACTTTTTCATTATCCTAATTTTACCCATAAACAACTTTTTAAAGATTGTTGTTATATTGGTGATGTTATTGAAATAGATAATGGTTAGTTTGATTTGTTATAACTTGAAAACAACAAATATTTATATTTTTAGTTTTAATCAAAATCAAGATTTCATAAAGAAAAACCATTCATAATTTTCAAACATTAACCAATAAAAGAGCGGAAGAACGGACACGCGATCAATAATAACAACAATTACTTTAGGTACCAAAACAATCCGGATTTGGTTAAACTAAAGGCTCGCAGCCGGTTAATCAACAATAATCACCCATTCATGCTCATCATCATTGTCATCACCACAATCATCATGCATAATCATTCAGCTTTGACGAACCACACAACGGCACAAGCAACAACATGTGCCCACTGACCAGTGTCTCAACCTTGTCTTCACCATTTGTGGGTCATCATCTTCATAACACCAAAAAACAATATTAACAATTTTGATGCTCCACAGCTAGAGCTGTTTTTTTATGTTGTGTTGGTACGCAGTGGTAATTAACTACAGCGGGACTAAGATAAAATGTTAAAGAGTTGGATGTCTTTCATACCCATAGGAAAGAGGAAAAAAGTAATAAATTTTCAGTTACTTACTAACATAAAAGAATGAGAAAAAATAATATTACAACTCATTATTAACACTTGCCAACTGACACTACAAGAATTTTGGTTTTTGTTGGAGGAAATAAACCCTCAATAATGTAAGATATCCCTCAGTGACACACATTAGTGACAGATTTGTATCGCTCAGTACTGGCGTCAGTAATGTTACTGACGGAATTTTCCCTCAGTAGTGGTGAAGCAATTGTGACAAAGCATTACTGAGAGATTATTCCCTTAGTAATTACTGGCAGAAAAGTCTGTCAGTATTACTGACGAAAAAAACCCTCAGCAATGTTCTTGTCAAATTCGTCACATTATTACTTGGAATATTCCCTCAGTAATGTTTAGACAAATCTGCATTACTGTCGAAAAAATCCGCCAGTAATGTATTGGACCTTTTTTTTTGGGTGATCCATTCCTACTTTTTAATTCTAATTAAAGAAATAAAATTAATTCAACACAAATAAATAAAAGAAATAAAATTTTAATTTAATAAGACACAAATTAATTAATCGATATATCATAATATTTGTACAATTCATAAATAGTTTTCGTAAAAAATCTTAAATATTTTAATAATATTCATACAATCTAGAAAACTAACATAATAATAAGCTAATGATCATAATATTCAAACAAATTTGATCCTGGTCTCCCTCCTGGTAATTTCCTACTCGTATTTCCTCCGGTGGCATCGGAGCAAAGGATGAATGATGGATTGTGGGTTTAGGTCCTCTTCTATATGGCTTTGGTGGCGGGGGTGGTGGTGGTGGCGGCTCTTCTTTGTCCATCTATAGATAGCAACCGCAACAATCAACCTGAAGACAATTTTGCAGACATAAACAATTGTACACTAACACACTCTCCAAAAGAAAAAATACAACTATATTTATCCATAAGCATTTATTATGTTTATCCAAACATAGTCAAACTGTAATTGAGATAGTGTAATTGAAATCTAGTTGTTAATAATAACCAAAAGGGGAATATCAAAACCATTAGCATCAAAAGAGAGCCAAACCATATTTATTCACAAGCATGATAAGAGATAGTGTAATTGAAATCTCTTTGTTTTTTTTAAGGTAAGCCAATTGCATTAAGATAAAGAAAGATGATTACCAAAAGTCATGACAAGTAAGAAAAATATACCACGTCAAGGCTCATATTTCCTAAGTATAGTAGCAACGCATCACACACATGTCGTGCAACTTCCACCCAATATTATATGCTATGTTTCTAGTCCCTCCCAAGTTCTACATTCACCCTTTGCATAATTGCTATCCTTGCTGTCAGCAGTACAATGTTAGTGTTTAGTTGTCATGTGTTATATATTCCTCGCAAACATCTACACAAAACCAACATGTACAAGGCAGTTTCTTTATAAACATTTTACAGCACTCATAAATCTAAACTGTGGATGTCCATTTCAAAAAAATAACCAACCAAGCTCTTGTCTTGCTATAATTTACTGCTACTTCCTTGAGACTCATCGGTCACTCCTAGGCTGATTTGCACACTACAACAAAGCTACAAAACACATAACTGCGAATGCATACAGTTCACACCTTAATTTCCATCCTCCAGAACAAAAAACTGCCTATATCACCCTTGAGATAAAATCTTATTTCCAAATTATTTTCTTTATAGTTAAGTTTAGGTAAACCTTAGCTATGAATCTTTTGGGAAATACGACCATTTTTGTTTTCTTTGGTAATCAATGCAGACTACAACCCCACAATCACTGCACCAATCCAAGGGTTTACTAGAACCACACGCTAGCAGTAGGGGTGGCAAAATGGATGGATTGGATTGATATGAATTTGGATCCTAATGAATGGATAAAAAAGGTCCATTACAGTCCACTATTTTTTTTTCTTAAAGAAAACTATCCGATTAGAATAAAGTCCATCTAATTCATCCATTATTAGATTTTAGGCTAAAATGCATTTTTCCACCCCTAACTTTCAAAAACTTGTAATTTTGGCCCCCTAAGTATAAAAACTACAATTTTGGCCCCATATGATTTAGCTCATTTGCATATTTGGTCAATTTTGACCAAGTCAATGCTGTTTTAAAAATAAAAAAAAAAGCCACGTGTATAAATGTCAAATTAAAAAAATAAAAAAGAATTAACAATTTTTATTTTTTGTGAAGAGAATTAACAATTATTTATGAAATTAAATAAATAAATAAAATTATGTCCCACAAAATAATTTTGGGTTTCTGCCTCTTTCAACATTTTATCAAGTATAGAACCAAATTGCAGTTCAATTCTCTTCTCTCATTCCGCAACACAATCTCGTATCATCTCTTGTTTCTTCCTCGTTTTTGTTTGTTCCAACCGTTGGATCATTGGTGTTTTAGATTTGTACTTTGGTCGCTGAGACATAGCCATGAATGCTACAGATCCAAGTTTCTGATACCCAAATTCAGCCATATTAGCAAACATAGATTCATCATATTCTCATACTCATATTCGGATACCTGGTTTCTGGGTTCATGAGTATTAGAGTTAATAATTTCCGAATTTTTGGATTTGTAATATTAAAATTTGTTGACATGAACTTTGTTTGTGCTTAAAAATGATTTAGTGGGCTTGTGCTTGAAGTTGAGTTTGTGGGTGTTGGATGGATTGAATCGCGTGTATGATTTATGATTTTTTTTATTTATTTAATTTCATAAATAATTGTTAATTCTCTTCGCAAAAAAAAAATTGTTAATTCTTTTTTATTTTTTAATTTGACATTTATATACATGGCTTTTTTTTATATTTTTAAAATAGGCAATTACCCGCGTGACATGTCCAATCAGTATTGACTTGGTCAAAATTGACCAAAAAGACCAAATATGCAAAGGGGTTAAATCATAGGGGTCAAAATTGTAGTTTTTGTACTTAGATGACAAAAATTGCAAGTTTTTGAAAGTTAGGGGGAAAAATGCAATTTAGCATAGATTTTAATGGATGGATAATCCATCCGATCCATAAATCAAAGTGTATTATTTTTTAAACCAAATTTTATAAACCAAAATTCCAAATATAAAATAGCTTATTTAAAAAAACTTATCTTATACAAAATACCTTATTACGATCACTTTTTTAAAAACAACTTATTTATGCAAACCAACTTATTATGATCTTGTTTTGGAAAACAACTTATTAATGCAAAACAACTTATTACGATCTCTTTTGAAAAAACAACTTATTTATGCAAAACAACTTATTAAGATCTCATTTTAAAAAACAGCTTATTTATGCAAAAACAACTTATTATAATCTCATTTTTAAAAACAGTTTATTCCAAACAACTTATTTATGCAAAACAGCTTATTCAAGTCACATAATAGAACTATAACGATTAAAAAAGGGTACAAACAAGCACATAATAGAATCAATATCAAATTATATTGTCATAGAATTTGATTCCCATTCAAGTCACCCTATCACACCAGAAACTAAACAGTTTTAAAATAAAACTAGACAGATTTAGTGAATCCTGTCGTGTTCAACAAAGGAAAAAGAGTAATTGTTCTTGACAATTACCTGAGCAATCTTCTCCCTATACTTCTCTTGATTTAGTGGTAGATAAGATGATATGTCCATTCCTTCCACACATTTCAACATATGCTTCAACATATTTTTTGTCCTGCTATCCTCTTTTGCTACATAGCTTGTACCACATTTTAAGCATCTTGCCCTTGGCAGTCTTCTCTCATCAAAATACTTCTCAAAATAATCCCAAGCTAGTGATCTTCTTGTTCTTTTTGTACTAGGAATTACACTTTCCTCATCTTCATCAGGAACATCTTCTACATTAGACATATTTCCTATAACAAAGTTTAACACAAGTTAAATATTGATTTCAAAGATACAAGTTGTAAATTTGCACATCTTTGTGATGGCAGGTGCAGCCATGTTTCAGAAGTAGATGATAATTTTTTCAACAACTTAAAAACAAAGGAATTCCAATAATTCAGAAACACAAAACCATGAATAGTCCCTCATGTTACTACAAAATCTACTCAAAGTTGACATTAGACTAGCTTACACGTAAATTTTGTAGTCATTCATCCATTCAAAACAGAAATAAAATTTCACTAGAAACTATATGATGATGCAAATGTAACAAGTTTCTTGATAGAATTAACTAGAAACCTTAATGTAGAGGCATTGCAGTGATAATCCATAGTTAAAAAACAAGGTCCATGGAACATTGAAATGGACCATATAGAGTGAAATAAGTTTCTACAAGTTGTATTTCTACTTCATTTGAAGAACAAACTCAATAGTTACATGCTACACGATTGAGATTAAACTAACCTAATTACAGTGCAGTGATTTTCCCTCATCAATACAATTATTAACTAAACAGCCATAGATTGATGATTTATCGAAGTTAATCACTTTT
>Ga0315915_1008566_pt1 | contig 11909 bp, 4 predicted proteins | sample MpolbnodulesMG_FD_207738 | JGI IMG/M metagenome (GOLD analysis project Ga0315915, IMG submission 207738) | Medicago polymorpha root nodule microbial communities from Los Angeles, California, United States - branched nodules | ecosystem: Host-associated > Plants > Roots > Nodule | place: USA... | reverse complement strand
ATGTATTTTTTTTTCTTTTTATAAATAAATGAACCAAGCCGCAATACTCATGCATTTTACTCTGAACCATGGAAAAAGGGACGTTAAAATAAAGGGTTAAATATGTTTTTGCTCCTTGCATTTTGCCCTCCTTTGATAAATAGTTCTTACATTTCAATAAATGTTTTTAAAATTCCTACATTTTTTTTCCGTTAGCTTAAATAGTCTCTGCTGTCAAATAATTAACGAGAAGCTGACGTGACAGCTAGTAGACACCATTTTTTTAAGAGTTAAATATGTTTTTAGTCCTTATATTTTGCGTAACTTTGAAGAATAGTCCTTACATTTCAATAAATGTTTTTTAAAATCTCTACATTTTTCCACTGTTAACAAAATTGGTCCTTGTCGTCTATTGTTACTGACCAGACAAACGCAACATGCCACATAGATGCCACCAAGGAAATTTTAGTAATTTCCAATAAAGTGCAGGGGCATAATTCACCTTTACCAAAAACTTTACTCACAAAAATTCCAACTTTAACTGCGATCTGGTCCTCAGCGTGAGGGAGAAGAGGATGTCGCCAGCAGCGACAAGAGAGAGAACAAATATGAGCAAATTGATGGTGGAGACGACGGTGGTGGATGAGGATGGGTGTGTGGGGCTGATGGTGGTTGGAGAGAAATAGAGAAAACATGGAGAGATGATGAAGATTAGAGAGAAGGTTCAGTTGAAAAATCAATTATCCCCCTGCACTTTATTGGAAATTACTAAAATGTCCTTGATGACATCTATGTGGCATGTTCCGTTTGTCCGGTTAGCGAAAATGAACAACAAGGACCAATTCTGTTAGCGGTGGAAAAATGTAGGGATTTTAAAAACATTTATTGAAATGTAAGGACTATTCTTCAAAGTCAGACAAAATATAAGGACCAAAAACATATTTAACTCTTAAAATAATGGGGTCCACTAGCTGCCACGTCAGCTTCTCGTTAATTATTTGACAGCAGAGACTATTTGTGCTAACAGAGGAAAAATTTAGAGATTTTAAAAACATTTATTGAAATGTAAGGACTATTTGTCAAAGGAGGGTAAAATGTAGGGATCAAAAACATATTTAACACTAAAATATATAATGTCTCCGTAAAAAAAAAATGTATCTTTTATATGGAGCTTCCGTTACACAAACCTCAGGGGAAACATAAGCAAAATATTAAGACCAACCTGCAAAATCCCTTCATAACGGAAAAGGATACATGGGATGTGAAAAATGTATCAATTCATTTATTTATATCAGATATACAATCAAAATAAGCAATATATTTGAAAGTGGACAGATGAAAGAGTCTAATTGAAGCAATGTTTGTAGCTCCACGATGCAACTTTAGCGTGCTCCTACGTATATATATATATAAAATAAAATGGAGACTATGGACGTGTGATTTGGCACAATATAGTTTGCATCATTATATTATAAATAAATTATATTATTTTTTTTCTATAAAAAAAAATTAAAATATTTTTTTGAATATTTTGTGCCAGCTCGTTTATGCTTGTACTAAACTAGTGCCAATGTCGATGATATAGTTAATGATCACAAAGAAGAAAGAAGGAAGGACAAGTATATATGTGAGTTAAACTTTTTTTTTTTTATAGACAATGATGGTAGTTTACATTTATCTTTTAAAAAGGTTTATTTTCTTTTGTTTTAAACCAAGCGTCGGTCAGTTCCAAAAAAATAAAACAATTTAGGGGTCAAAGTAATCTCTCAACCCTTCTCTCTCTTTTAAGTTTCTGCCGACTACTATGCAGCATGCTGCAATAACGTGCTTTTAGAGGAAGAATGAGGATGTATTCAACAGTAGTTTAAACAAAGGAAAACCAAAAAAAAAGTGAATATATTTAAATGTTAAAGAGCATCGTAGAACACTTGTTAAGAAACAAAAATAGAAAATTTAGCTTGAAACAAATATAGCTATCCTCCAAGAGGTTGTGTCAAGTTAACAAATATTGCTTGAACCAAATTAATTTTTTACTAATCTTTTTTTTCACCCAAAATTTTGAAGCCTAAAACCCTTGCTTGGGTTGCTTGGCCTTTAGGCCGACCCTACTGTTAACCTTCTATGATAGGATGTGACTCATTGTCTTGTCGTCGTAACCTCTTGTAACATGGTTTAACAACCTCCATCTTAAAAAAAATTATTCAACTTTGTAGAAGTTAGGATGTGTCTCGTTGTCTTTTTAGTCGTCGTAACCTCTTGTAATATGGTTTAACAACCTCCATCTTAAAAAAAATTATTCAACTTTGTATAAGTTAAAATTGATATTACTCGTGAATTATAAACTTTGATTAAATTTTTAAATCGATTTATATAATTTATGTTGTTAGAACAACTATGAATTTATATAAGCTTTAAATGACAAATATTAGTATATTAGTAGTTGTTATGTTAATATTTTTTTATCTGTCATTCTTAATATTTTTTTTCATCTTTCAATATTCAAACATAGACTTTTAACTTAAAATTTCTTAGCTCAGTAAAATGGGTTACCTATCCCTCTAGCTATATATTTATATTTGTACTGTAGTGTTCTTATTTTTTTTTGACGGATTTGTACCGTAGTTGTAAAGCAGTAGTAACCATTTTTAGTTTCTAATTTTTAAATCGATATTTAATTTTGAGCACTTCTTTAATGATCTCAAGTAAGGGCCTTTAATCTTCACATGTAGCTTCATATTAACCGATAAGTCGATAACAATGCGCAATGTCTGAAATGGTTGAGATAGTAGATGCTTTATGTTTTAGGTACAAAACAAAATTGAAATTTTGTCACATGATACAATTTATTACTCCCTATCTATTGAATAACAAATAATTGCTTGGATGTCCTTCCAATTTATATTCTGATCTCATATATTTAGACCCGTACATAGTACCCCTGTACTCACAAACTTTTTGACCTATTCTAGTTCTAGTGGTAATACCAATATATTGTATAGTTATAATTCAAGGTTTGACAATCTGCTCTTAAATGACCCTATGTTCCTTGAACGCAAAGGAAGCTTCATTGGAAGAAGAATGCTCGACAATTCTGCCCCCTCTCCGCATCTACTGGACCTTCCCAAATAACTCAACCCCTTTAATTTATTAATATACCATACACACACATATAAATTTATAATTATAACCTAAAGTCTCATGGAAGCAAGCACTCCCCCATGTCAAGCTACCGTAGCAACATAATTTTATATGCATATTTAGCACCTTGTCAAACCTTTAATACTTTCCTTTCTTCTAAAACCTTAATATTCATCAAATTCTTCTTAAATTTCTCTTTCTCCATGCAATCATTTCAATCTCTTTATACTTCACATTCATGGCCATGACTATCAAACTCCAATATGTACTTAGTTTTATTATTTGGATATTCTTATTTTTGATACTCTTTCATATGTGCTTGGGTTTCAAATCCAATATTAGTACTAGTGAAAAAATCACCATTACTGGCAACACAAAGTTTCAAGTTTATCAAAATAGGAAAATCTTAGCAACCGGATTTGACTTCACTCCATTTCTTAACCGGCACCACCATAGTCATCGTCATCATCGGGATCACCACCACCGGAGTCACATGCCGAAGGAAACAGAGATCGATCCGCGTTATGGTGTTGATAAACGCCTTGTTCCATCTGGTCCAAATCCATTGCACCATTAATGAGGTTCATATACTTTTTTTTTTATTCTTTTTAAAATTTTATTCTTCATCATGAATCATGATAATGTAATAAATCTGTGTAGTGAATGTATATGCGATTCTTCTCTTTATAAACTGTCCATTTTTGTTACTATCATTATCCATAAATGTATGGTACGAATATTATTGATATTATCATTATTTTTCATATATAAATTATACTACTTGACTCGTCGATTCGTTTTTGAATCTATAGTTTGGTGCATGAACTTGAGTCTAGTTAAGATGAATAATTAACTTATATTAGTGTGGATCCATTAATTATTAAGAATATGAATGCGCCTTCAATGTTAGACAAATTGATTTTAAAAAGTTAGAATATGTAGTATTATTTTGTTTGATTTGCAGTGGTTGTGACGGCACGGCACGGCGCATCACGGGAAAGATAGAAATTAATTAATATAAGATATAATGAAGTAGACATCCAATTTAATATTGGGATTGGTTATGATAATATAAAAGGCTTAAGAAAATACATGTGAATGGTGATTGTGCTAGAGGGATATATGTATAGCTACAAAAGGTTTGACTATTATGAATGATAATTTGTTTTGTTTTGGTGAATGACTATTATTCTTTTTTTGATAGAAAAATGACTAATATTCTTTTTTTTTTTTGAATAAAAATGACTAATATTCTATGAATGAATGAAACACACATGACGTATTCTTCACATTGATGCTCACGTAGGTATTTGCTGTAATTGTCTATTTTTCTTTTGCTTAATAAACTATTTGTTTCATATTAGGACTTTTTTTTTTCCTCCTTCGTGTCAAGGTTGATCACTTTCAAATTTTCAATTTTGTACCTTTCTAATTTCAACATGGGTGGGTATTAGTTTGATGAAGTTTAACAACTTTTATTTTTATTTTCGTTCTCACACGATTCAATGTCGACTTTATGGCTTAGTGGAGTTGTGGTTGTGGCATCCAATGAGTATTTGAAGGGATTGTGAAATGTGTCCCCTTTTTTGGTCTGTTTGGTGGAGTAGTAGTTAACATTGTGGCCTTGGTAGCAATTGGGATCCTTCTCACTCTTCCTTGTCGACTAAGATAGATTAGATACACTGGTGAGAACTGAGTGGCGGTGACTCCACTTTGCAAATGAGGCTTTCTTCAAATGAAGCACATACCAAATGAGGCTTTCGGGATAAAATTAGAAATGATCGATCAAATTTAGGTAGAAAAAGTTACTTTTTGTTGTTTCAATGTGTTTAATGCACAAGTTCTAAGATAAAGTTTTTATTTTAAATTTCTTAATAAGTACCCTAAAAGCACTTGTTAGCATTTCCCATTTAATAATTTGTGACTTAGAATCTTAGAACAATCATTGAGGAAGGTTGAATCTTTATTAGATTCAACACTCAATTGGTTTATATCAAGTCTATAAGAAAATTAGGATTGAAAAATAATTTTCCCAACCTAAATTGAATTAAATGATTAAGAAAATTAAAAGAGCTAAGGGTTTAAAAAAAGGACACAAATATTTATAGTGGTTCATCCAAACTGTACTCGTTAGTGTGCCAATCCACTCCAATGCAAAATTCATTGGAGTTTCTTCAATATTGAATGTCTAACTATTTGATAAAATATAAGAACCAATTTGCAATTCCTTGAGCCTTTAATTGATTTGGCTTAGCCTCCAACAAATCCAATCTTGATCATACAAGATTACCTTGATTTCACAAGAATGTTGCTCTTGAGAAATTTCAACCTTGAGCAATCAATCCCTTTGATCCACACCGATTCATGCTACTCCAACAATGCATGCATGAAAATCAAGTGAGGAAAACCCCAAATTATCAATCGAAGGTGAAAGATCACAAAATCTTTCCTTTATATTTAAATTACCCCTAATTGCAAAACCATGAAGAATCTAACCCGACATACAAATGTACTTTTTTTTTTAATCTAAGGTAACTCTCAAGAATCACTAATTACTACCAATATCTAAGAGTTTTTAAAAAGATAGAAGAGAGAAGTGTCCGGGAGAAGAGAGTGAGAAAATTTTATTTTTAGAAAAGGATGATGCTAACAAGTGTCTTAACAAGTGTCTTAAGGACACTTGTTAAGACAATTGTTCTATGGACAATTGCTAAAAAACTAAAAATGGAAATATCCGACAAATTCAAAGTAAAAAACGTCAACTTTTAAAGTTTAGAGGCGTTAAATATACCATTTTCAAGATAATTTTTTTTAAAAAAAATTTCTTATCAAATGCCCAAGGGGCACTTGTTAGCATTTTCCTTTAGAAAATACTCCCTCCTCCGTCCCATTTTAAATGACACGGTTGACTCTGTCACGTATACCAATGCACAATTTTGAATTTTAATATCTTTAATAATTTATTAGAAAAAAAATATGAAAATTTGATATTTTGAAAATATTCTTCGAGACAAATCCAACAACATCTTATATGTTATATGAACACTACACACTTTTAAATTAGGTCATTTAAAAGAGGACGGAGGGAGTATATAGTTATGTCTTACATTGTTTTTGAGAATAGAATGAGTAAACTTGTAAAAAATGCTGAAAAAACACATGTGCAACGATTCACATATTCATAGTAAAACAACATGAATTGATTCAGTTATTAAAAATATCATTTAATAAAAAAAATGGAGCGAATTGATTCTTCATGAGGATGTGAATCGATTCGCATTGGCAGAGAATTCTCCTTCAAAAAGTGAATCAATTTATATGTCAATCTGAAACAAACAGAGTGTGAATCGATTCATCATAACAAAAAAGAAGATATAAATAATTTTAACACAGTGAATTCTTCATCTTTGTCTATTTTGTTACCTCATTCTTATGTCGAGTATATAAAGCATTAAATTAGTGTGAAGTAGCAGCCTCATCCTACTAGTTTCTTCAAGCTCAATATTGACGGGTACTACTTCAGCAGTACAAGGCTTTCAGACTACGGTGTCTTGTTAAGGCCTCCAAGTATGTTAGTGGTTTTTCTTGTAACCTTGTTTGATCTACGTCCGTCTTGGCAAACCTTTGGGGCCTAGTCCATGGTTTGAAAATGGCTAGTAGGTTGAGCTTCTTTTCTTTACTTATTGAAATAGATTTCCTTGTTGTGGTTAGCATGATCATCTCTCATACGACTCATGATTAGAGGTGAAAATAGGCAAGATCTAGGCTTTGCAAGCCTTAAGCATGGCCCTGCGACTTGTCATAGGCTTACTTTTTACACTTGGGTCTGGCTTTCTGAAAGCATGATATGTCCTGCTAGTCTGTTTAAAAAACATATTTTATATGAACATCTTTGAATAAGCAATATGCTCTAAGTTTATAAAGACTAACAAACTAATAGATCAATTAAATTAAACTATCTTTTGATAATCAACACGAATTTCTAAGAATTTGACTATATATTGTATCATATTTCAATTCTAGTTTATAATAATGCATTTAAATATGGAAAAAATTAATGTATCTTAATAAACTTAAATCACTAAAAAAAATTAACAAATTTATATTTTAATTGATATTAACAAAATATATCATTTCTAAAGCGTTATTACACTACGGTTATTCTTAAAGCGTTACTTCTCATTAATCCAAAAATTGAAAGTGTGAGATCAAACATATTTATCGAAAAAATTAACAGTTGTGCAAATTATTAAATTACAGTTAATCAATTATTGTTAGTTGATATCTAGTGGCAAGTAAAGTAGAAAGTTAGTTAGAGAGTTAGTTACTCCATATTAGTATAAATAAGGTAATAAGCTACAGCATTGTACCATTTCCACATCTTTTTATTCATTTCTATTTTTCCATTTAATAAAAAAAAAAATCTCAAAAGATGGCACTTAAATAGTTAAAATAACATCCATCATTCAATTTAACTCTATATTCACTTCCATATCTCACTCAGATCAGAACTTGGGAGACCATGGAGGAAGAAGCACGCATGGATCTACCTCATGAGTTGATGGTTCAAATCCTTCTAAGGTTACCAGTGAAGTCTCTTATACGTTTCAAATGCGTTTCTAAGTCTTGGTTTTCTCTTATCTCTGATACCAATTTTGCATATTCACATTTTCAAATTACACACACTCCTAGAATTTTATTCATATCAACGTCAACTTGTGAAACTCGATCTATAGATTTTGAATCATCGCTTAACGACGATTATTCTGTTTCTGCTTCGCTCAATCTTGATTTTCTGCTTCCTGAATCATATCTAAATCTTGAAATTAAAGGTTCATGCAGAGGCTTTATATTTTTGCACTGTTATCCAAACAAATACCTTTGGAATCCATCTACTGGATTTCACAAACAAATACCTTTCTCTCCTTTTGGTTCCAGTTTATATGCTGAATATTTCTATGGTTTTGGGTATGACCAGTCAACTGATGATTACTTGTTGGTTTCAATGCTCATTGATCCGGTTACTAATATTTCATCTCAATTGGAGTTTTTCTCATTGAGAGGTAATTCGTGGAAAGAAATTGAGATCGACGGTAGTCATTTCCGTTATAGCAATCCCATTGAGGATGAGCAGCCTAAGCCGGGGTTGCTATTTAATGAGGCTATTCATTGGTTGGCTTATCGTCATGATTCACGTTTATTAAGGGATGTTATTGTTGCCTTTGATTTAACGGAAAGGAAACTTTTTGATATGGATTTGCCAGATGAGTTTGACCATCAACTTGACTATTGTGGTTTGTGGGTATTTGGAGAATTTCTTAGTTTATGGGCTAAGGATTGTTATATTGATACAATTGAAATTTGGGTGATGAAAGAATACAAAATGCCTTCTTCTTGGACTAAGACTCATGTTCTGTCTTTTGATAGTATGCCGACGGATTACTTTTCTCCATTGTGTTGTACAAAAAGTGGTGATATTATTGAAACAGATGGTGATACTGGATTGGTGAAGTCTGATGACAAAGGACAACTGCTTGAGCATCTCTCCTTCCATAACGATTCACATGGATCCCATGTGGCTATATATACTGAGTCTCTGCTTTCACTTCCTTGTGACGGTGAACAAGCTTAAGACAAAGGACAGCTGGTGATATTATTGGAACAGATGGTGGTAGTGGATTGGTGAAGTTCGATGACAAAGGACAGCTGCTAGAGCATCACTCCTACCGTAACGCTTCACGTGCATCTCAACTGGCTATGTATACAAAGTCGCTGATTTCACTCCCAGGTGACCGTGAACAAGCTTACAAAGAATGAGGTTGTGAAATATTCTCCTTCACCATTTTCTTGATATTTATAATTATGTTGTATTTTGTACCTTTGGATAGCTGCATTTATAGGGTAGTATGTGTTTCATTGCGTTTGTAACATGAGCCAATATAATACATGAACTGATGTAACATGTCATGAAATGTTTATTGGTCTCAATTGTCTGTAATATGTTTCTTGGAAATGTTGACAGCTTTGTTTGTGTGATTCACTGTTATTTATGCATGTGTAACTCGATTGAGCTCTAATGTATGATGTGGTGGCTGCTTGAAATTGTTATATATGATAAAAAGACTGGCTTGTTTATGCATGTTGATCAAGATAATGATCAACATCACAATTACATGTCGTAATGGATACCACATATTCCACTTGAAGTTCTCTCTCGGTGGTCCTATTATAGGTGCTGCGCAGAAGTTTTCCTTGCTTCTATCCTATAAACCCTTCAAAAGCAGCCAAATAACAACATAGTTTTTGGAAATTTTAGAAGACCCTCCAATAAGAATTTAATGAGCCATAGTTTGAAGTCATTTAGCAATCTTTGAGGGAAAAGAAGAAAGTTTCAGGGCTTGTAAGTTCAATTTATATATTGATGTAAATTGGAGAATACTGAATGAAGGAAAATTTTGTCAATCTTTTTGAAACTTGCTACATTTTGCATACACAAGGCCTGAGATTCTGAATCAAATAAAGCTCCTGCTATTTGGAATTTGGACTCATACAGTATTACATGTACACAGGACTTGGAAGTTTGAATATAATAATCGACACATCAAACGGTTCAAAATGCTAATAGTGTGTTTGGATGGGGGATTTTGATGACAGAATGTAATATTTTAGGGGAATTAAAATGCTTTGCATTCATATCTCTTGTCTGGATACAAAATTGAGGAAATTTTGAAAATTCCTGAATTTTTGTGGTTTTTTTCCATCGACAAATTTGAGAGAATGATACAATTCTCAGCTTCTTCAGTGTGATTGCGCTCCTCACACTTGCATCGCTCCTCACTCTTATGAGTTCTCTATCTGCACCATCTGTCTCTTGTGCGCATTCTCCAGCTTCTCTCTCTCGTGCGAATCAAACACACGCAGAGAGTTAGCGGCTATCGGTTCATGACGAGATGGAAATATGAAGGTTTTGTTTCCAAACAATTCATTTTGTGCTTCGAATTTCTCATGTTTTCTGGTTGAATCATATCCGATTTTGTTCTTTGTTGACCATGTTACCTGATTTGCAATTTCTTGAATATGAATTTTCTTAAAATTTTATTCTTATGTTCATTTGTAGAAAAATAGCAATTGATTGATCTTTGTTTTTTTCTTAAACTATATTATGGCGTTTATATTAAGTTATAATCTGTTTTGTTTAATTAATTTGTTTAGATTAGGGATTCCAATTTGATGATATTTCATTTCCAGAAAGTAATGTAATAACTTAAATTTTAGATATGAGCGTGATGCATGAATTATTTGATTATTGAATGTGATGCATGAATCCAAGCCTGGGTTGTAAAAACGTGTGCTTACTCTAGGTTCATTTTGCCCCTGATGAGCAAGGTAAGCTCATGTCTGCTTCAGTAGATGGGTTGATCTGCATATTTGATACCAGTGTAGATATCAATGGTGATGATCATCTAGAGTCAGTATGCTTGCTTGGGACTCAAATTCGATTTCCTTCAGTTGACTAACTTGGTAAAGGTCGGTACTATATTAAGGCTTTTTTTTAGCCTCTTGACTAACTTATTCTTAGCTTAATGTATCTTGGTAACCAAAGAGGACTAGAGCTAAAGCTTGATGTAGGTAATGCATTTGCGTAGATGCTACAATGAAGGTTAGAGTAGTAGAAAAGATGGCAGGGCAGGTTTATATGGACTGTGGAGAAATCATGCATGTAAATAAGTGAATGGTATGTTTAGGATGTAGACTGTATGTTCACTTTATCTACCGGTCCATTTTGAGGAATTAATGACTGTAGTGTGTGAATATATCTACCGGTCCAATTCCCTCACAATTACCTCCTCTGGTCCTTCGACTAAAAAAACCTCTGGTATTTGAATCACACCACAAATAGCTTATGTCAAATCTGCAAATACAAATGGCCTGCCCGCACGTTCCATCTGCCATTTGATTTTTAGAATTCAAATTCAAATTCAAATTTGGCTTCCGCCAAATCTAGAAATGCAACCCCTTTTCCTCTTCAAGGTGGCACAAGCGCCCCAGCTAATCCCTCTTTTCTTCTTCGGCACTATCAATCTATGTTGTGTGACAGTGTGAAGGTTGATTTTGGTGATTAATCACAGACACAGTTGCTGCTATTTCTGTTTGAATTAAAACTGCCTATATATATTGTTTCAGTTTGTGTATTGTGTTTCTAATGAACAGGGCAGCCACAGAGGCATTTGCTTGCAACCGAATGGAGTGCATATGTTACCAAGAAGAAGCTCGTATCTGGAGATGCCGTTCTGTTCCTCGGGTAAAGATGACCAAGATTCTATCAGAATATTAAATAGAGTAACAAGGACTGGATTGACATGTTACATTTCATGACAATCGACAGAGGTGAGGATGGAGAATTGAGATTGGGAATCCGTAGGGCTGCTCAATTGAAAATCTGGACTAAGTTTGCATCTCCCTGGCCAGCAATTGAATTCAGTCTTACTGACTGATGTAGTTAATGCTTTGCTACTAGATGTTAGATTAGCATTCAATTAATCCTGAGGTATTTTAGTGCCTATTCTCTAGTATTTCCTTGTAAAATTACACTAGAACCTTTATCTTATTTAGTTGTAATATAGTATTAGTCTTCTATCTTTCTTCTTTTTGTCCCATTTTAGTGCCTAAACTTTACTTTCTATTGAAAAACTAGTTAGTTGGTTCTTGTGAATCTAATTCTCTAATTAGAAATTTGGTCCAGTAAAATGGACGAATTATAAATCTCTAAAATAATAGAGAGAAATACCGCA